>VAPL010734510.1_pt1 | contig 10503 bp, 7 predicted proteins | sample 3395061 | NCBI WGS metagenome assembly VAPL01 (sample SAMN08290444, study PRJNA428436) | hydrothermal vent metagenome | isolation source: Deep-sea hydrothermal vent chimney 2 | place: Pacific Ocean: Juan De Fuca Ridge | depth 2182 m m
ACAATCCAAATTATTTCGGTCATACCGGGCTATTTTAGTTGATGATATGGCTTGAAATTATAGCTTGCAGGATTTAGGTTGTATTAAAAGATATAGTAATACGAATAAACCGATTCACACAGTGTTTTTAAAAGCCAAGTTTTAGAATAAGTGGCGAGGAAATTGTTTACTTACACTTGTAAATATCAAGCTAGGAGGCTGTCCGAGAATAGAAGCCGTAGCGAGGGAAAGCGGTTTTGAGTCCATTTTTTTGATTAAATGAGACGAATACTTGCTGTATTGAACGAATTTAATCGGAAAAATGGACCACAATCCGCTTTTCCGCAATAGGCTTTCTATTCTCGGACAGCCTCCTGGAGAAGGCCATCTCTGATGGTCTTCTTTTTTAGCTAATAATTATAAGGTTGCATGAAACATTAACGAAAAGTGATTTATTAACCATGGAGCATTGTATGTCAACAATCAAAATTAACATCGCTATTTTTGTTGTTTTTCTTGGTGTCGCAGCTGGTTTTATCTTGGTGACAGAATGGCAAGTGGGTACTAGAAAATCTGAATCTCAAATATTACCCTTGATTCATCACGATTCAGTAAGAATAAAACCAAAACAAGCGCAGCACTTTACTGCTCCAATAATATCAAAAAAGGAAAAACAGTTGCAGCAAAAACTGAATAAAGCTTTGGCTAATATCTCGCGTTTGCAACGTGAAAAACTTGTTTTGATCGACAAGTTGAATAGCTATAGCACAACTAACAGCAGCGTTAATGTAGAGGAAGATATTTTAGCTGAGAAAGAAATAGTACCTTATTTACAAGAGAGGATTCAGACTACAGAACAGCTTGAAGACCGCTTCAACCAGGAAAACCAGGATCTAGACTGGGCAATATCCGTCGAAACGGCAATCACCAATCAATATTATGATAGCCCGGTTAATGGCAATAAACTGCTTGATGCCCGTTGTCAGTTAACTTTATGCCGCGTGGAAATGACCCATGCGGATCGTGAAGCTGAAGCGCTGTTCTGGGCGAACGCCTCAGGTGTTGAAGGCTTATCCGCAGAGCAGATACATATTCAACGCATTGAAAGCCTGGAAGAAGGATTAAAAACAATTATTTTTATTTCACGACAAGGACATACAATTTATCCAAACGAAAAATTGTGATTGATCAAAAATTGAATAAACAAGAGCGTGATTTAAACTGAACAACTTTGGAATCTTCTCAATATTCTGTATCATCAACAATCTTTGATGATTGTATGGTGTGTTCTTGAAAAACTCTTTGCTATTCGTTGCACTGCTTACTTGCGTGTTTTCAGCGTCTGCTCGAACCATTACGGCAAAACCGGGTGACGATGTTGAAAAAATTATTTCTACATTGCTGGGCGGCGACACTTTGATTTTGGAGAATGGTAATTACTCGTTAACAGAACGTTTCAGTTTTTCAATTTCAGGAACGAAAGAACAACCTATTATTATTCGAGCTGCTGAGAATGCTCATCCTCGTTTTCATCGGGCAGGTGTTAATCAAAATATTTGGGATATTGAAAATGCACACTATGTAACAATTAATGGCCTGCATTTTTCTGGTGGGTCAGCCGGTGTGCGTGTTTGGAACGCCAGCCACTTTATTTTTAGTAACAATGAAATTTTTGGAACTGATGATGCCGCGTTAACCATGAATATTGACGGAGGAAAATACGATGCAGTCAGCATTTTGAATAATCATATTCATGACACGCGTGGGACTGGTGAAGGCATGTATTTAGGCTGTAATTTCAATAAATGCCAGCTTTCTAACAGTTTAATTGAAGGCAATTACATCCACGACACCTTAAATGCCGAACAAGGTGATGGCATTGAAGTAAAAGAAGGCAGCTCCGGTAACATCATTCGCAATAATGTGATCCATGATACCAATTATCCCTGTATCCTTACCTATGGGACACTTGGTAATGGTGACCAAAATATCATTGAAAATAACTTTGTTTACAACTGCGGAGACCATGGAATCCAGAGCGCTGCAGACACCATTATTCGTAATAACATTGTGCTCAACACCAAACTTGATGGCATCGCGATGCAACACCATCAAAGTAGTCACCCAGCCAATCTTGTCGTGGTTCATAACACTGTCGTCAAGGCAACAGGTGCTGCAATTTATTTAAATGGCAATCGTGGCTCTGTGGTTATTGCCAATAATGCACTTTATTCTGAATCTGGAAAATCACTGGAATTAAGCAACACCAATAATGCATTACTCAAGCTTTCTGGCAATGTAGGATCAGGAACCTATGATGGCTCAAGCGGATTTAAACAGGGAAATATCTCGACTGATTTTGTGCAAGGACATTATAAAGGAGCACCTCCAATTAATCTTCATCCGACAACGGGAAGCAAGCTCATTGGAGCGGGCGGATTAAGTGTTGTATTAACAGCTGATTTTGATGGCAATCAACACAATCACTCAGTTGATGCTGGAGCCTACGCCTACAACGCCACTAACAACAAAGTAGGTTGGGCCTTATCTGCTAGTTTCAAAGGACAACAACACACACCTGTTTCTGCGATGAAATTCAAACAACAACCTTTGCCGTCTTGGGGTTGCATTCCTACGCCAAACCCGTAACAAGTATTGAATCAATTACTATTGCTTGTCGCACGGCAACTAAACCAATTGCATGTCTAATTTACCTCCTTTAATTATACATATCATTTATCGGCTGGATGTTGGCGGTCTGGAAAACGGGTTGGTCAATTTAATTAATACCATGCCCGAAGAACGCTATCGTCATGCAATTATTTGTATCACAGATGCCACTGATTTTCGCCAGCGTATTCAACGCCCAAATGTTTCCATACACGAGCTGAACAAGGCTGAAGGCAAAAGTCTCTGGCATTACTGGAAAACATATAGACTGTTACGCCAATTAAGACCGGATATAGTACATACCCGCAATTTACCGACAATTGAATGTCAGTTACCGGCTTTTCTGGCAGGCGTTGCATTTCAGGTACATGGCGAACACGGTTGGGATGTGTATGATCCTGATGGCAGCAATGTCAAATATCAATGGTTGAGGCGTCTATTCAAAATTTTCATTGATCATTTTGTACCGTTATCAGAACAACTGGAAAACTATCTGACTGAAAAAATTCATGTCTCAAAAAAGCAAATAACCCGCATTTCTAATGGTGTCGATACCAAGCGTTTTTACCCAAACCCTCATGGTCGAATAGCGATTAGTGGTTGTCCATTTATCAGCCCACAAGATTTGCTAGTTGGAACTATTGGACGAATGCACGGTGTTAAAGACCAACTCAATCTTGTGCAAGCGTTTATTGAGCTGCGTAAAGCCGAGCAAACCAGTCATGTACGTCTTTTATTGGTTGGAGAAGGACCTCTCAGGCAACAAGCGACTTCACTACTGGAACAAGCCGGATTAATTGATGCTGCCTGGTTGCCCGGTGCACGCAATGATATTGCAGATATTATGCGTGGGATGGATGTATTTGTATTACCGTCCAGTTCGGAAGGAATATCAAATACCATATTGGAAGCCATGGCTTCGGCGCTTCCAGTCATCGCAACGGATGTTGGTGGTAACGCTGAGCTGGTCATTGATGCAAAAACAGGTCGCATTGTTCCTAAAAGCGATCATTTAGAACTGGCGCAAGCGCTTGCCAGCTATATTCAACACCCTGAATTACGCATACTTCATGGACAAGCGGGGTATCAACGTATTCAAGATAAATTTTCAATGCATGCCATGGTTAACCACTATCTTGGTGTTTATGATCGTCATTTGTAACTCTCATTTTTATTAACAGGCAAACTAAATAATGTGTGGAATTGTCGGGATTTTTGATTTAAACGGACCATCAGAGATTGATCGTGAACTGCTGACACAGATGAACCAAGTACTATTCCACCGTGGTCCTGATGAAGGCGATATTTATACTGACCCTGGAGTTGGCCTGGGACATCGACGCTTGTCGATTATCGATCTCAGTAGCGGACAGCAACCAATGATCAGTCCGGATGGTCGCGCAACCATTGTTTATAACGGCGAAGTCTATAACTTTCCAGAATTACGCGAACAATTGCTGGAAAAAGGCTATGCTTTTTTCTCTCATTGTGATACCGAAGTTATTTTGAATGCCTGGCTGGAATGGGGGGAACAATGCGTTGATCACCTGCGTGGTATGTTTGCATTTGCAGTTTGGGATCGCAAGCATCAATCACTGTTTATAGCACGTGACCGTCTTGGAATTAAGCCTTTGTATTATGCCATCCTACCCAACAATCAATTGGTGTTTGGCTCCGAGCTAAAAGCCTTGCTGGTTCATCCTGCATTGCAACGTAATATCGATCCAAGTGCAATTGAAGATTATTTTGCTTTTGGCTACGTGCCCGACCCCAAAACAATTTTTCACAATGTCTATAAACTGGCTCCAGGCTATCGTGCGACCATTAAACGCGGTGATAAAACTGTTGAACCTCAGCAATATTGGGATCTTCCATTCACTCCAAACACCAGCACTGATGAAAAACAGATCCAGGAAGAATTGATTGAGCGCTTGAGTGAAGCCGTTCGCATTCGTATGGTTGCTGATGTGCCGTTAGGCGCGTTTTTATCAGGCGGAGTTGATTCCGGTGCAATTGTCGCCTTGATGGCAGAAATGTCTGACAATCCGGTCAATACTTGCTCAATCGGCTTTGGACACAGTGATTTTGATGAAACAGATTATGCCCGGCAAGTTGCAGAACAGTTTAAAACCAATCATTACGTAAAAACTGTCGAATCTGATGATTTTGACATGCTCGACCAACTGGTTTTTATGTATGACGAACCATTTGCTGATAGCTCAGCATTGCCAACCTATCGTGTCTGTCAACTGGCTAGAGAACAAGTCACTGTTGCATTATCCGGCGATGGAGGTGATGAAAACCTGGCAGGATATCGGCGTTATCGCTGGTTTTCTGCGGAAGAAAAAATGCGTAATCTGTTACCAACATCGATACGCTCACCGCTGTTTGGCATGCTTGCCCACATTTATCCAAAAGCAGACTGGGCCCCCAGACCACTGCGTGCGAAAGCGACTTTTCAGGCGCTTGCCAGAAATTCACTAGAAGGTTATTTCCATAGTGTCTCATTTTTGAATGACGATATGCGCAAGCAATTGTTTAGTGACCAGCTTAAATCAGAGCTGCAAGGTTACCAGGCAATCGAAGTGTTTAACCGTATCGCCAAAAATGCTCCGACAGACGATGCACTGTCTACGGTGTTATACACCGATTTCAAAACCTATCTACCGGGTGATATTCTTACCAAAGTCGATCGCGCCAGTATGGCTCACTCACTGGAGGTGCGGGTTCCATTGCTGGATCATCAATTTGTGGAATGGGTTTCAGGCATCAGCCCAGATCTCAAACTCAACAAAGGTGAAGGCAAATACATTTTCAAAAAATCACTGGAGTCCAGACTACCCAATGATATTTTATACCGTCCTAAAATGGGCTTTGGTGTTCCCCTGGCCTCCTGGTTTAGAGGGCCGCTCAAAGCACATATTAGCAAAATGGTCGTGTCTGGGCCACTGATGGAATCCAGTTACTTCAATGCTCCACATCTCAAGACCTTGGTTAATCAACACCTATCAGGAACTCGTGATCACAGTACCCCAATCTGGACACTGTTAATGTTTGATGCATTTTTACGCAACACCATGTCGTAATAATTGCTCCTGCTCTTAACAACAACATGAATCAGCAAAACCAGTTTTGTTTTACCCATTTAACTGACCCTCACCTGTCTTCACTGGAAAACGTACAATACAGACAGCTTTTCAATAAAAGGCTACTTGGTTACCTGTCCTGGAAAACCAGGCGACAACATCATCATTTGCCATCAATATTGGCTGCACTCATTAGCGACATGAAAACCATTCAACCAGATCATGTGGTTATCTCCGGTGATTTTACCCATATTGGATTGGATGATGAATTTGATCAAGTTGCCAACTGGCTGCCTTCAATCGGCTCTCCTGAGCAAGTAACGATCATTCCTGGGAACCACGAAACCTATATCAAATCTACTTGGCATGAAACTTTTGCCAAATGGCATGACTATTTGGCCGCAGATAGCACACCAGCAGATAGTCCAGTTGAATTTCCGACACTTCGGGTTAGACATCCGGTAGCATTGATTGGCTTGAATTCAGCCTATCCATCTGCACCTTTTCTGGCAACCGGGAAGCTAGGCAATCAACAACTAACTAAACTAGGACAACTACTTGAGAAAACCAAGCAACAAGGACTATGCCGAGTAGTGATTGTTCACCACCCACCCATACCGGGAATCTGCAAATGGCGAAAGCGATTGATTGATGCAAGTGGGTTAAAAGAAATTCTGAATCAACATGGTACTGAGCTGGTGTTATATGGTCATACCCACAAAACAGAGTGTCGTGAATTACAAACAATCAACGGAAAAATTCCGCTAATTAGCTTATCTTCTGCATCATCCATCTCAGATCAACCTTGGCGACGGGCTAGTTATGCTATTTTTCGAGTGAATAAAAATCAATTAGGGGAATGGCAGTTGTCGAAAACTATTCGACAGTATCAGCAAGAACAACAAAAGTTTGTTGAGTATCCTTGTTCTGAGTTTCAAATGAACACTTGAAACAAATTAGAGCGTGGCTTGTAACTATTCAGCGTAATCTGTAACTGCTCAGATTGCCCTCTAGTTTGTTCAAGAGCAAGGCGAAAGCGCGGAGTTTACAGGTGTAAATGAGCACTTTCAACGCGGCTATTGGACAAAATAGAGGGTAAGCTGAGTAATTACGGTGGCTTTTTATCAAAACCTTCCCAGATACCAGCCCATCAATTGCTCTCCATAGAACAGTGCAACCAAGCCAGCTCCAGCTAAATATGGACCAAAAGGAATCGGTACTTCTCTTCCGCGTTTAAACAATACAATCAAACAAATACCGACCAACGCACCAATCACGGATGAGAGAAGAATAATGACTGGTAGCAGTTTCCAGCCAAACCAAGCACCGAATACAGCAAGTAATTTAAAATCTCCAAATCCCATGCCTTCTTTGCCTGTTAGCAGTTTAAATGCCATATAGACGCTCCACAAGCTCAAATAGCCTGCAATTGCCCCTATAATGCTGCTTTGACTGTCAGTGAATACATCAAACAAGCTGGCAAAGAGTCCAAGCCAAAGCAATGGTAAGGTAATGATATCTGGTAATAGTTGGTGATCAAAATCAATCAGAGTTAAAGCAATCAAGGCCCATGTTAAAAATAGTGCAAACAAAGTTTGCAAGCTGAATCCGAAATAGCAGGCAACCAATACAGAAAATATCGCTGTCAGCAATTCAACCAGTGGGTATCGCATTGAAATTGACGATTTACAATTGGCACATCGGCCACCTAGCATTAGATAGCTAATGACAGGTATATTTTGCCAGGCTCGAATTGGAGTGTCACAAGCCGGACATGTTGAGTTAGGTGTGCTGAGATTAAAGGGTTTGATCTCACCCTCTAAATCTATATCTGGATTAGCAACTTCCAACAATTCTGCACTTTGTGCTCGCCAGTCACGTTCCATCATAATCGGCAAACGATAAATGACTACGTTAAGAAAACTACCAACGCAAAGACCAAGAAACCCGATCATCGTGAGAAAAATGATTGGGTTTTGTTGTAATAGTTGAAACAATCGATACTCCAGAGAATAGTTAAGGAACGTGCAAATAATTACTTCAGGGAACTCGCAATAAATAACATGCCCTTATTACGCAGGCCATTTGTATACCTTTCGCATTCAAGAATTCCTCATTTAGAGTGCGGCAGTTTTTGTGAAGGGCTAAGCGCAAAGACACAGTAATAGCAGGCTATTGGAAGGCTTTGCAACAACGCGATTCGCAAAAAAGGGTGTGCTAAAATGGGGTATTCTTGAACGCGAAAGGTATATATCAAAATACTGTCTGTCTTCAAGGCGCAACGTAGAGAGCATAGCAGGCTATGAACCGAAGTTGCCACAACAGTTATATAGCTCACTATGCGCCTATTTCATAAACACTCTTGTGAAACCAACATTCTACGTCAAACTTCCAGAAGTTATTAAATCCTCGCTCCAGAGTGACTAAACAACAGCACCCAGTTTGAATATCGGCAAGTACATGGCAACAACCAGACCGCCGACAACAACTCCGAGAAACGCCATTAACATCGGCTCAATCAAGCTGCTGAGTGAATCGACTGCATTGTCCACTTCTTCTTCATAAAAATCAGCAACTTTCTCAAGCATGCTATCAATAGAACCTGATTCTTCACCAATTGCGACCATTTGTATGACCATATTCGGGAACAAATCAGCTTGTTTCATGGCTTGTTGCAATTGTTGCCCTGTTGCCACTTCTTCCCGCATTTTCAATACAGAATCGGCATAGACAATATTACCGCACGCTCCAGACACTGAAGTGAGTGCTTCAACCAAGGGCACACCTGCAGTAGACATGGTCGCCAATGTACGAGAAAAACGAGCGATTGCAGATTTGTTTAAGATATCACCAATCGCAGGCAACTTCAGAAAAAAACGATCCAAGGTATGATTGAATTTTCGCGAACGTTTTTTGAAAAATAATAGTGTATAAATCACCAGGAAGATACTGCCGAAAACTGCCCACCACCATTCCTGCATAAATTTAGATAACTCGATAACCGATTGCGTAAACGCTGGCAGGTCTGCTCCAAATCCCGCAAATAATTCTTCAAACGTTGGTACCACAAAAATCAACAGTATCGCTGTAACTATAAATGCAATGACTAAAACAGCAGTTGGATAAGTCAACGCTTTTTTAATCTTTGCCTTGAGTGATTCTGTTTTTTCTTTGTAATCAGCAATCTTGCCTAATAGTGTTTCCAGTACACCAGCCTGTTCGCCAGCATTTACCAAGTTACAAAACAAGTCATCAAATTGCAGTGGGTGTTTCCCTAATGCCTGAGCAAGCGTATCTCCATTCTCAATATCATTACGCACAGTTAATATCAACTTTTGCATGCTGGGGTTTTCATGCCCTCTACCAACGATATCCAATGCCTGAACAAGCGGTACCCCAGAAGATAACATGGTCGCCAATTGTCGACTGAAAATAGAGATATCTTTGGTAATAATTGCTTTGCCAGAACTACCAAATAATGCTTTTGGCTTTTTCTTAACCTTGGTTGGCCGAATACCCTGACGACGTAGTTCCGATTTAGCCATGGTCTCTGTCCTGGAGTCCAGTTCTCCTTTTACAATCGCACCAGAGCGATTTTTACCTGTCCAGGTAAAGGTGATTAATTCTTCTCTAACAGCCATAGTGTTTACTCTTTAGTTACTCGATTAATTTCTTCCAGACTGGTAATGCCATTCTGCACTTTAAGCAATCCTGATTTACGTAAGTCGTTAAATCCTTCTTTTTCAGCTTGTTGCTCTAATTGTAATGCAGTTGCGCCCTCCAAAATCAGGTTGTGTAGTGCTTCTGTGATGGGCATCACCTGATAAATACCAACACGACCACGATAACCTTTAACACAGTGATCACATCCAACCGGAGCATACACTGTTAAATCATCGATAATCTCTGGATCAAAACCCACTTCAAGCAATGCGCTTTTTGGTATATCTTCTGGTTTTTTACAGTGCTCACATAGACGTCGGGCAAGCCGTTGAGCCATAATCATCAACACTGATGAGGCAATATTAAACGCGGGCACACCCATTTGAGCCAGACGATTCAATGTCTGTGGTGCATCATTGGTATGTAATGTAGATAGCACTAAATGTCCGGTTTGAGCTGCTTTAACGGCAATTTCAGCTGTTTCCAGATCACGAATTTCACCAACCATGATGATATCTGGATCCTGTCGTAAAAATGCTTTCAATGCTACTGAGAATGTCATTCCTGTTTTAGTCGTCACATTCACCTGATTAATCCCAGGAACAGTAATTTCAACTGGATCTTCAGCCGTGGAGATATTAACATCCTCTTTGTTGAGCATATTCAATCCGGTGTACAAGGAAACCGTTTTACCACTACCCGTTGGCCCTGTTACCAGAATCATTCCATACGGTTTTTTAATCGCTTCCTCAAATTGTCTACGTTGCTCTTCCTCAAAACCGAGCTTCTCGATGCCCAGTTGTGCACTTGTCGGGTCGAGAATTCGCAGTACGACTTTTTCTCCAAACAAGGTTGGGCAAGTATTGACACGAAAATCAATTGCTTTATTTTTTGACAGTCTCATCTTGATGCGACCATCTTGAGGAACCCTGCGTTCAGCAATATTCATTTTCGACATCACTTTGAGCCGAGAAATAATTCTGTGTGCCATGTTGGTTGGTGGAGTCGCTGCTTCATGCAGCATTCCATCGTGTCGATAGCGAATCCGGAAAACTTTCTCATAGGGTTCGATGTGGATATCAGATGCGCCTTTTTTGATGGCATC
>VAPL010450676.1_pt1 | contig 10502 bp, 3 predicted proteins | sample 3395061 | NCBI WGS metagenome assembly VAPL01 (sample SAMN08290444, study PRJNA428436) | hydrothermal vent metagenome | isolation source: Deep-sea hydrothermal vent chimney 2 | place: Pacific Ocean: Juan De Fuca Ridge | depth 2182 m m
CACCGCCAAGAGACAGCTTTGCCGCACCACGCCATCGGCCATTAATAGGCAATCATCTAAATCAAAGTGTTGTCGTTCGTACAAAGTAAAATCAATCGGCAAGGTCACTTTACAGTTTTGTTGCTGAATGGGGTCCGCCATGGTTTCACAGCGATCCAATTGACTGGATGTCAAATGGCCATAATCAGCGGGATCACGACCATCAATGGTTTCCTGCCCGACAAAAGCCTCGCTAACGGTCGTCCCAGTTAACAGAAAATCAAGCTGTAAATCATTATTAATATCACCACTGTCAGCCCCCATGGAAAAAAATGGGGTAAACGGCAGTATCGCCTCCTGACGGGTAACCGATTTAAAACCACGTCCAGTCCCCAATAGCAAACGATCCGCCACCATAAAGTCATTGCCAAAATAAATATCCAGAAAACCATCGTTATTCACATCAGAAATTAGCGTAGTCATGGTTTCACCCGAGCGGCTCTCTAACGCCACTTCACGAAATTTCAGATCCTGGTTAAAAACAATGGAGTTAATGCGACCTTTACCGTAATGATGTGATCCGGTCACGACCCCCAATGCCATATTACCGTTGATAATATCTAAAAAACCATTTTGATCGATATCCCCAAAACCCGGGCTCACGGTAATGACACCGTCATAATTGGGCACCTTCAGCATATCATTGGCATTGAACTGTCCTTGTTGATTTAATATCAAATAATTACCATGTTTGAAGCTCGTTAAAAATAAATCCAGCGCCGCATCATTATTGAGATCAACCAAGGCCACCGCATACACATTTAATGCATCAAGCAAAGCGCTATTCATCGCTTGCCGCTCAAACTCACCACCGTTATTCAAATACATCTCGATACCCGCACTGGTGGCCACCGCCAAATCCAACCAACCATCATTGTTTATATCACCACTGGCAATACCACGACCCATCCAGAATGGATCGACGTAATCGCGTACGGCAAACCGGTAACCGCGCTGTATCCCCAAAGATTGTCCTTCCAGTTGGGTAAACTTGCCAATAATACGATGTTGCTTCGCGTGAAATGCGACGGCACTAATGTTGATATGACCGACTTTGAATGGCTTTTGAAAGACCAGCGACTTAGCACTAATAGACGTTTTTTTTATCGGTGCAAGTGTGTGGACATCAACCGATGGCAGTGTGACCTGAGTGGCGGCTTGTTCCTGCAAACCTTGCAATTGCGTCGGTAGATAAATGCGATCATGCACCCAGCCGGCAAGCAAACCGGCCCCCACTCCCAAACTGATCACGGCAAGCGCCATGGCAATGGCCCATCGACGCAAGGCACTGCTCCAAATCACCAAAAAAGATAGCAGACTAAAGGTACCTAACGTTACCAATAACACCGCGGTCACACTCGGTGACAAACCATCATGAAACAAGGCGTTCACTAAAATGACATCAAAAGCAATCGGCACGGGTAATAACGTACCAATCAATGCCGCCAGCAAAACCGTGAAAAAACCATCTTGACCAATGAGCAAATCCAAGGAAATCGTATGAGAAATTAAGGCACCAATGAGCCCAGCAATCAACATCAGCGGAAGGGTACGAATCGCAATGAATTTTAAACCTTGCCCATAGTCGATAAAACTCCGTTGGCACGCTTGCCACCAAGATTCACTGGCAACAATAGGAATATAGGGTAAGGCCGAAGTCAAAAAGCGGGAAGATTTCATATCCATAGGCATTGACGATCGAGCCGGTATGAATCTCGCCAACAACGGGATCACAACAAACAAACAAATGACCACCGTCGCGAGTTTGATGATCGCTAGATAAAAAGGAAACAAACTAAATAACATGGTCAACACCACCACATTGAGCGTCGGCGAGCTAATCATGGCACTCATGGCTAACTGGACCCGCCCAGATTGCAATGTGCCTTTAAAAACTGGAGCCGCACAATTGACACAGACGCCTAAAGGCGTCCCCATCAAGGTACCATATAAACTTTCCCGCCACCCTGTCATCGCCGATTTCAAGCTTAAATAACGAAACATCGTTAATAAAACCGCACCGAGTAAAATGCCAAACGTCATCCCCTGCCAATTAGCATATGACCAATTCATCGTACTATAAAGCACTTTTTGAATGAGAGGCATCGCTTCGTCAATGATAAATAACGGCCAAGGCGACAGGGTATCTGCAACGCTAGCACTTTGCGCCATCAGTGCCTTACGATCAAGATCCGGGTAACGTGCCCCCAACCAAAATAGCAAGATACCGATCAGGCTCATTAGCCCAAGAACAAACAAACGTTTATGCATTAACATGAGATATTAACCATTATAATCATTGGTAGGATTGTCATTGTGTTGATCCGTGTCAGAATGGTTTATTGTTTTAGTTAAGTATATCAGAGCATGGCCACCACACTCACATTAATGTTGACACTGGGCTCCCACGACTCGGCGAGAATCCATACCCATGCCGTGCGATCAAACCCGCTGATGCAACACACGCTTAATCGAACAATTTTAAAGCAACAATCAAGTAGGTAAAGCTATTCAGTCAGGCTCATAAATCCACTATAATTATGATTCGTATCGACCACCAGCATGGAGACATTGATGAAACTTGCCATTATTTTGATCACTCTCGTCATATTAGTCGGCTTAGTGTCAGTGGCTTTAGCACAGAAGCAGCCTAGATCGCCAGCGGACCATACATTTCTCGACACCCTTAAAGATCAGTTGACCACGTATACCGAACAACAAGCGCCAGAACGGGTGTATTTGCAGTTTGATAAACCGTTGTATAAGCCGGGGGAAACCATTTGGTATCAAGCGTATTTGCGTAATGATACCAACCTGTTGCCAGCGACGAAAAGTCAGATCCTGCACGTCGAACTCATCAGCCCCAAAGGGAATATCGATCAAAGCTGGCAATTGATCACCACTCATGGCACAGCCACAGGCAATATTGACTTAGCCGAAAATATGGCAGGCGGCCTGTACAAAATAAAAGCTTATAGCCACTGGCAAAAAAACGATCAAAACACATTATTCTTTGAAAAAGACATCCCCATCCAGGCGGTCGTATTGCCGCAATTAAAAATGAAACTCAATTTTACCCGTGAAGCCTATGGGCCGGGTGATACGGTAATTGCCAAACTGGATTTACACTCCTTAGCGAACCAGCCGTTGGTAGGCCATGATGTTCGCTTTGTGGTAAACTTGAAAGGCAATAAACTCCTCGAAAAAACCGCGACCACGGAGGCAGATGGTTTAGCACAGCTCCAGTTTCAATTGCCAGAGACCTTGAATACCATGGATGGTTTATTGAATGTGGTGATTCCCTATCAGGGACAAAGCGAATCCATAGCGCGTTCCATTCCCATTGTCTTAGCTTCAGTGACATTAGCGTTGTTACCCGAGGGAGGCGAACTAGTGCAAGGCTTGACCAGTCAAGTGGCGTTTCGGGCGACCAATGAATTGGCTAAACCCGCCGATATCCAAGGCCTGGTGGTTGATCAACACGAGACCATCATCACCCAATTAAGTAGCTTTCATCAAGGCATGGGAGTTTTTACTCTCACACCGCAGCCAGATACCCAATACTTTGTCAAAATCACCCAACCTCAAGGCATCACGCAACGTTATCCACTACCTGAAACGCTAAAAAAAGGGTATACGTTAGCTGTTTTACCGCAAGCGAATCACTCGCTTCAAGTCATGGTGCGTTCCACACAACAAGAAACCCTGTCGTTGATCGCTCAGCTTCGTGGCAAAGTTTATTATTCCCAGGCCTTTCAAATCACCGGCGGTGAACAGCGAATAAATATCGCCACCGACAATTTTCCGATGGGGGTGGTGCAAATCACCTTATTCGATGCCAAAAAAATTGAGCGAGCAGAACGCTTAGTCTTCGTCAATAAGCACAAACAACTCAATATTAACATCACCACAGACAAGTCACGTTATTTACCTCGGGAAAAAGTCAACATGACGATCGCCGTCAGTGACGAGCGCGGCGTTCCATTACCGGCAACATTATCACTGGCGGTAACCGATGATAAATTAATTAGCTTTGCCGATGATAAATCGGGACATATTCTAGCGAAATTGCTGCTCGAACCCGATCTCAACAGCAACGTTTATGAACCTAATTTTTATTTTGATGATCAAGAAGCCAACGCCGATCAGGCCTTGGATTATTTGCTGATGACCCAAGGCTGGCGACGCTTTCAATGGCGACAAGTCATCAACAACCCTGGCTTTTCACCAAGTCATCAAGCCGAAGGAATTATTTTATCTGGGACGGTCATTTCCATGGAAAATCAACCGATTGCTGACGCCACCATTACCGTCAAGTCCACGGGTAAGAGCTATTTAACCGACCAAGCCGGTCGGTTTGTGATTCGTGATTTAGATTTGCATGAAGTCCAGCAACTTCAAGCCAGCAAAGGCCACCTCAACAGTCAACCGATTTGGGTTAACGACTATAACGAACCACTACAATTGACTTTGTTCGATTTCAACATACTGCAACGTCAACGTGGCGCTATCAATAAGATATTTGAATTAGACAATGGTATTGAAGCCGCGATGATGGCAGCCCCGCCTGAGGCGGAAGATGAAAAGTGGGACGTATTATTTGACCAAGAACAAGCGGCAGTTCCTCTGGCAATCGAACCGATTAAACAACAACTGAATCAACCCGCCAAGGCAGAAATAGCCGAAGAAATGATGGCCACACCGCGAAAAATCATGGCCGAAAAACCGGCGGCGGAGATAGCCATGCGCAAAGAAAAAAAAAGAATAATGCCCAGGCCATTGCCTGAAAAAAAACCCGTTAAATATTATCGTACACGGGTATTTCCTAACGTCGTGTATGAAAATAACCAGCCAATAGACCGCCGCAATGACTTTCGATCGACCATTTTCTGGCAAGGCGAAGTGCAAATTGATCGCAACGGTAAGGCGCCTATCGAATTTTATAACTCCGATGAAATTACCGCCTTTCGCACCACCGTCGAAGGCATTGCCGCCGATGGTTTAGTCGGCAGACAAGCACATCTGCACTACACCCAATTACCGTTTAGTATGACAGTGAAAGTCCCGGCCGAAATCACGGCCGGAGATGAATTAGCTTTCCCTTTGACGTTAGTGAATCGCAGCGAGCTTGCCATCTACGGAACCCTCGATATGAATTTGCCATCCGCGTGGACTTTATTACAACCTATTGAGTCACAAGTGAGCTTAAGTAAGGGGACATCAAAAACCTATTATCCGCGAGTACGCATCGCTAATCAGCCGGGCAAGGATCAATTGCAAGTACAGTTTCGCAGTGATTCGGACCAAGATGCCTTTACCCAAACCGTGAATGTCGTCGCCCAAGGATTTCCCAAGCACATCGCCATCTCTAGCCAAACCTTAGAAAAAGAATTTGTGATTAAACCTGAGCATCTCATTGCTGGCACCTTACAAGCTAAAGTGACCATATATCCGACCTCACTCAGTAATCTATTGGCAGGCATTGAATCAATTTTGCGCCAGCCCTATGGCTGTTTTGAACAAGCCTCTTCTAGCACCTACCCCAATATCATGATCTTGCAATACTTACAAGAACACGAAGTCGATCAACCAAAAATATTGACTCGTGCCAAACAATTAATCAAACAAGGATACCAACGGCTCATCACGTATGAAACCCAGCAACAGGGTTATGAATGGTTTGGTAGCACGCCACCGCACGAAGCACTCACCGCTTATGGCTTGATGGAGTTTGCTGATATGCAAAAAGTGTATAATAAAGTATCTGACGACATGGTGAAACGGACCGGAGACTGGTTGCTAAGTCGTCGTGATAACAAAGGTGGATTTCTCCGCAGTGCGCAAGCCTTAGATTCCTTTGGTCGAGCAGAGGATGCCATTACCAATGCCTATATCGTATATGCCTTAAGTAAGGCCGGTTATCATTTTGAAATCCTCAAACAAATCGAGCAAGCTTATCAAACAGCCCAGCAAGCCGATGACCCCTATCAACTGGCCTTAGTCACTAATGCCTTATTCAATATTAACGATAAACGCGCCGTGCCATTATTAGCCCAATTACTAACTCATCAAAAAGCTGATGATGGCCACTGGGATGGCAAGTCACATTCCATTACCCGCTCCACCGGTTTGGCGTTAAAAATTGAAACCACCTCACTGGCCGTACTCGCTATACTAAAAGCCTCTCCCCAACCCCCCGTGATACTAGAAAAAGGCGTCGGTTTTATTCTGGCATCCCGCTCCCCACATGGTGGCTTTGCTAATAGCCAAAGTACCGTACTGGCATTAAAAGCACTCACCGAATACGCTAAATTCGCTAAGCGCACGGCTGAACCAGGCACCCTTGAAGTCTATGTGAATGGTAATAAAGTCAGTGAAAAATCTTACCCAGCCGGGGAAAGTGAACCCATTGTGTTAGATAATTTAGCGCAATACCTGAAAGAAGGTGAGCAAAAAATCAAAGTCAAATATGTCGGTGTGAAAAACCCTTTGCCGTTGACATTTACCGTGAATTATCACACCACCTTGCCACCCAGTGCCGAGCAACCCCCTGTCAAAGTGACCACAACCTTGAGCGATTCCTTAGTCACCATGGGCGATACTGTCAGATTACAAGTCAAGATTAGCAATCTCAAAGCAGAAGGCTTGCCCATGAGCTTAGTCACCGTCGGCATTCCCGCCGGTATGAGCCCACAACCTTGGCAATTAAAAGAACTGCAAGAAAAAAAGGTGATTGATTTTTACGAGCTAATCGGTAATCAAATCATTTTTTATTATCGACAACTTGAACCCAGTATCGTCAAGACCATCTACCTCGATTTAAAAGCCGACATCCCCGGCCAATATCAAGGCGCGGCCTCTTCCGCGTATCTGTATTACACCGACGAGCATAAACATTGGGTGGAAGGTTTAAGTCTTGAAGTAAAAACACCCGAATGAAGGGTTGATAGGGCAGCGAGGGCAAAAATAATAAAAGCGAATCCGATCAATAGACACCCATAGACTTTATGGTTGTCGAACATTCAACTAAAGTCAACATTGACACGACCCGATAGACTCTTTGTCAATTTCATTAGTTTAATATATACAGGGGCATGGAGTGCTTGATTCTTATTCAATAAAGGCTAAATTTAATGCACTATTAGGTGTTGTTGTCGCTATTTTCGTCATTGCCTTCCTTTTCACTCGTGGTTCTGTATTACCGATCAAAGATAACTGGAATGACTATCTTGAGCAGGTGGCAAAACGTCAAAGCCTGTTAATGACCATCAAGTCTGAATTCGGTTACGGGGGAAATATTCACCATTTCAAAAATTATATATTGCGTGGAACGCCCAAATATTATGATCAAGCGATGGCTAACCATAAGGAAATACTGAATGCTATTCATAGCTATCGTCAATTAAGCACCATCACACCACAAGAAGAACAAGCTTTGGCAACCATCGAAATGACCGCCAATCAATACCGAAAAGCCATTGATGATGTTAAAGAAGCCATCACAACGACTAACCACCGTATTAATGAGATAGACAAATCAGTCAAAATAGCTGACACACCTGCACTTCAGGCTTTCAATGTATTACACGCAGAGTATGAGCAGCTCACCCAGCATCATACCGAGCAGATTCACCGCAGTATTGCAAGTGCGCTACTCGCTATACTGGTTGGTTTAATTAGCGCATTCTGCCTAATCATCGCGATTGTTTGGTTGATGAGCCACTCCATTACTCACCGCCTTTACGATGTTGAGCATTTATTAGCTGACATCGCTCGCGGTAATGGCGATCTTACTCGGCGTTTGCAAGTCTCCGGTAACGATGAAATCGCCCGATTAGCGAATGAATTTAATCAGTTTGTCGAAAAAATTCACCAAATTATCTGCAAGGTCAGTGCAACCACCAATGACCTTAACAAATTGACAGATCAAATGGCAGAACTTACCATGATCACATTGAATGGAGCACAACACCAACTCAGTGAGTCAGAACAAGTCGCTACGGCAATGAACCAAATGACAAGCACGGTAAATGATGTTGCACACAATGCATCATCCGCTGCAGAGTCAGCAACACAAGCCAATACCGAAGCAACTCTCGGTAACCAGGTGGTATCGGGATCCGTGGCTTCTGTCCAGACGCTTGCCAACAATGTGGGTACTGCCCGAGAAGTGATCCAGAAATTGCAAAGCGATAGCGAAAATATCGGCACGGTCTTAGATGTCATTAAAGGTATCGCCGAGCAAACGAATTTATTGGCATTAAATGCAGCGATTGAAGCAGCACGCGCCGGTGAACAGGGGCGCGGTTTTGCCGTGGTCGCTGATGAAGTGCGCACCCTCGCACAACGTACTCAAGAATCGACCCAAGAAATTCATCAAATTATCACAACGGTACAATCAGGTGCAGAAAGTGCGGTAAAAGTCATGGAGCAAGGTCATGAGCAAGTACAAGCGAGTGTCGAACAATCAAAAATGGCGGGTAAATCATTGGCCTCAATCAGTCAAGCTATTGATAGCATAAGCGACATGAACACTCAAATTGCGAGTGCGGCAGAAGAACAAAGTTGTGTTGCAAAAGAGGTCAATCGCAATGTCGCTAATATTAGTCAAATTGCGTATAAAACCGCAGAAAGTGCGCAAAATTGCAATGAATCCAATATGAAAGTAGTGCAGCTTGCTCATAACCTCAAATCATTGGTCGATCAATTTAAGACCTAGACGTTTCATTCCCATTTAAATATGCCCCAACAAAACCTGCGCTGCCAGTCCAATTAACACCGTCAAAACCAAGCTAATAAGCCAGACTTGCTTGATCAAAGGATTCACGGTTGTTAACACATCTCCGGCTTGCTCGTCATTGTTTTGCTGGTACATAGGAACAACGATACGCAAATATACCGCCAGCGAAAGCACGCTATTAATAATCGCAATCAGCACCAGCCAGGTAAAACCCGCATCCATCGCTGCACCAAACAATAAAAACTTGCCGACAAAGCCTGCCAATGGCGGAATACCTACCAGAGAAATCAAAAACACCACCATAGCAATGCCAGCGAATATTTGTTTTCGCCCCATGTTTTTGAATGCACATAACGTACACCCCACCTGCATAACAATCGCAAAAGCGCCTAGATTCATCACCACATAAGCGGCAGAAAAAATAATTAAGGATTCAAACGCCAGCGGGCTAATACCCACAGCAATCACACCCAGCAGCAAATACCCGGCTTGAGCAACAGATGAGTAGGCCAATAACCTGACAACATTATGCTGCACCAATGCCGCAAGATAGCCATAGGTCATGGTGAGTGCCGCGATGCCTGCAATGATCCATTGCCAGCCAGCATCAATGGGTAATTCACGTACCACTTGGGCCAATGCGAAGATCGCGCCAATTTTTGGAACGACCGAGAGATAAGCCGCCACTGAAATAGGTGCGCCTTCGTAGGCATCCGGTGCCCAGAAGTGAAAAGGTACCAGTGCCGCTTTGTAACCGACACCAATGATTACCGCGATAAAACCCATTGCCGCCAGCACCGGGGACTTTTCAAGTCGGCCCAATTCATTCAGCAAGGTTGAACCTGTTCCGCCGAACCAATACGTCAAACCAAAAATCATGACAGCCGCCGTGACCGAGGCAAAGACAAAAAATTTCATTGCCGCTTCAGTCGCCTTATCATCTCTCGGATAAGCCACCAAGGCAAAAGAACCCAGTCCAGACAACAAGACTCCCAATACCAGTAGCATGGTATCTCCGGCACCGGCCATGATCAACGAAGCCAGAGTCACCATGATGACTAACACATAAGCCGTTCCTTCCCGATCACTGCCACCTAGTTCAGCACGCACCAGGAATAACGCGAGTATCGTCGCCGGCAATAAAATGAGCTTGGCCCAGATACTGAGTACATCGACACGAAATGTCTCACTGAAGGCGGAGGCATCTTCACCCAACAGCGGAATCGTTAATATTGTCGCCAAGGCCAAACCTGAAATTGCAACAATAAACGCGATTCGCGGTTGGCGCAACATCTCCGCCACCAAAGCGGCAACGGCGGTTAATAACACCATGATCTCAGGGATCATTAAAGCAAGATCATTCGCCATTAGAAGCTCAACGCGATAGTCGTTTGGTGAATCACATTAAGCATCCATCCTGGCGCAACCCCTAGTAGGATAATAAAAAACAGTAATGGACCGAGCGTCCACAATTCCCGCCGATTCAAATCCGGCATGGCTACCCATTTTTCATTGGATGCACCAAGAAATATCTGGCTAATGGCTTTCAGGTATAAACCGGCGGTAATCACGATGCCGAGAATAACAATGATGGCCACCGGCTCTTCTCTTAATGTAGCGAGAAATATTTGGAACTCGGCCGGAAAATGTGCCAACCCTGGCAGACCGAGCGAAGCAAATGCCGCTAAGATAAATGACCAACCCAACAGCGGCACTATTTTTA
>VAPL010722562.1_pt1 | contig 10500 bp, 5 predicted proteins | sample 3395061 | NCBI WGS metagenome assembly VAPL01 (sample SAMN08290444, study PRJNA428436) | hydrothermal vent metagenome | isolation source: Deep-sea hydrothermal vent chimney 2 | place: Pacific Ocean: Juan De Fuca Ridge | depth 2182 m m
GAATTTATCCATTAATTCCCCCCGCTTATGACTAGCAACACCCCCATGCAAATGCACACAACCCAGCCCTAATGAGTGCACCACTGACTCCACCATTTCAGTCATCATTGCCCATTGTGAAAAGACCACCACCTTACGATTACTTTGAAGACATAATTCTTCCAGTAAACGCTCCAACTCTTCCAATTTTGGTGAACCTATAGTCACTTTATCGACTAAACCGGCGGCATTGCAGGCCATTCTTGCTTGTTGCAATGCGGCCATCAACCGATTTGATTCACTGGGCGTTAACGGTCTGCGCTTAGAAATATTGGCTATTTGCCCTGCCCCTGACATTGCTGAATCATGTATTTCCTGCTGGACTTTTGTCATCGGCACATCCAGACAAACTTCAGTTTTTTCTGGCAATTGATCACTCACCAACGCTCGATTTCGCCGTAACATGACAGGACTAATGCGCCGCCGCAACTCAGATAAATTGCGATAGGCAATGACCTTCCCTCGCTCATCAGTTATATGAAAATCCAGCAAACATCGCCATAATGGACCTAATACTCGAGCATCGACCACTTGTAATAGACTGTATAAATCTTCTATTCGATTTTCCAGTGGTGTTCCAGTCAAAACGAATACATAGCGCGAAGAAATTAATTTTACCGTAGAGGCAATTTTTGTCCGCCAGTTTTTAATCCGTTGCGCCTCATCTAAAATCAACAAATCCGGCTTTAAGGTTTCACTAATCACTGATAAATCACGCAAAATTAATTCGTAATTAACAATATAAAACAAGGCCTCTGCCCTATATTGCACCCGCCTATTTTCTATTACCCCCTGAATAATCTGCACTTTTCGATCAGTAAATTTTTCTATTTCTCTAGCCCATTGATGCTTTAAAGAAGCAGGACAAACTACCAATACTTTGTTAACTCCCATAGAGTCAGCAAGCCAGCTAGCGGCAGTGATTGCTTGCAATGTTTTACCCAGCCCCATATCATCCGCTAATAAGGCACGTCCTCTGGATGCTAAAAATGCCACGCCTTCTGTCTGGTAAGAAAACAAGCGAACCTTAATGCCTGCCATGATGCCATTCGATTGCATAATTTGTTTTTTAATTTCTTTAGCGCGTAATTGATGGCTTGCATCCTCTGCAGCTTGCTGGACAAAAAGCAGTGCATCGTCACCTATTAATAAATCATCTCTGGCATTAAATTTTTGTGAAAAATAATTAAAATCCTCCGGCAAACGGCCTATAAATTGGTCCTCATGATCAAAAAACTCTGCCAATTCATCCATTAAGCTAGCTTCACAAGACGCTGCCTTATGTAGTCGAATGACTGGGTCTGTAGCAGAATCCCAGGCTAGATAAACAAATGAAACCGGTGCACCCGCCGCCAGCAGTTGCTCATACTCTGCTTGTTTTTTTGTGTAATGCAATACGGATTCTATATGTTTACATGTACCTAAGCGATTTGTTGCCAGATCAGGACAGGTGCAATAATTCTTACGCTGATCCAGTGAGCGAATATAAACGTGATAGGCCGTTTTCTGATAAGTCGCAGAAATAATAGATTTTGCCTGCCAGACACCAAATGCCAAATTACCACTGAGCAGTTTAACGCTTACCTCATTACGTCCTTTTTTTACCCGTTCTTTTATTGCCTCATCCACTGCGCCACCAAAAACATCTTGTTCTGCATCACTAGCTGATTGAGCATAACTATATAAACTTGCGATGGCATGTTTACATATTTTTTCATCTGAACTGCAATCACAATGACTTTGTAATTTATTCTCACTATTTATTGACAATTCCACCCAATAGGGCTGATCCTTTAATGAGCCTTCTACCTGTGAGGATAATTGCTTATCTTGCACATCCAGCGCAAAAACACGGTTCTCGCTAAAATAAGCCAAGCCCTGTTTAACTGTTTCAGCAGAAGCCAGGGTATTTAACTGCTCAGTATCGTAAAGGAAAAATTCGGTTTTCATGCTTTTTCTGATTGTTATTGAGGTATCCAGACTTTACACTCAGGCAATAAGGTCTGTAAATTTTGTTGCAGCATCTGCTTGGCATTGTCATCACCATGAATCAAGCGGATTTCTTTCGGCTTAACGCGTATTCTTTTTACAAAACGAATAAGTGATGACTGTCCTGCATGTGCAGAATAGCCACTTAAACTATGCACCGCTGCATGAATCATATAACGCTTTCCATCCATTTCTATATAGCCATGTCTATCGGCATATTTCAAAATCATCCTGCCCGTTGTACCTTGAGCTTGATACCCTACAAATAACACATCGGTTCTTTTATCTTCAATCAAAGCCTTTAAATAATTAACAATCCTGCCGCCCGCACACATTCCACTGGCGGCCAAGACAATACAGGGTCGTGCTGTTTTCTGCAAATAGTCAACGGTTGCCAAGTGTTCTTTATGACTATCTATAGTCGTTAATTGCTCAAAAGATAAAGGATGACGACCCGCTATAATCTTGGCTTTAGCTTCTGCATCCCAATGGGGTTTAAGCTCTTTATATACCTCAGTAAACTTGCTTGCCAAAGGTGAATCTACAATAATTTCCAAATCATCCCAATGCAATTGCTGGTGGATTTTCTTGTTTTTATTTTGAAAAATTATTTCTTCCAGTTCATACAATAATTCCTGGGTTCTGCCAATACTGAACGCAGGAATCAAAATAACCCCGTTATCTGCCAGGCAACGAATAATCAAATCTTTTAATAGTGTTTTTCTTTGCTTTCGATTGTCGTGATCTTTGTCACCATAAGTACTTTCCAGCACTAAAACATCGGTTTTATAAGGTGGCTTGGGATTCGGCAATAAAGGAGTAAACGGACCACCTAAATCACCCGAAAAAGTAATATGTTGCTGCTGACCGGTTGATTGCTTTACCTGACATTCAATATAAGCAGAGCCCAAAATGTGCCCGGCAGGCTGTAATCTGATATTTAACATATCAGTACAATTTTCTGACAAGACCACTTTTTGCCACTGCCCATAAGGAATTGCAATAATCCGGCTAGCCAGTAATTTAAGGAATTTTTTAATTAACTGCCTGTCTCTACTAAAGCCAATTTTTACCGCATCTTCTAGCACCAAAGGTAATAAAGCCGCTGTAGGCACCGAACAATAGATAAACCCTTCAAAACCCGCTGCTAACAGATAAGGAATACGACCTACATGATCAATATGACAATGAGTAACCAACAATGCCTTAATTGACTGAATAGAAAAATCAATCGCTAGCTTATTAAACCCGGCACCTTTTGATGATGTTTCAGCACCCTGAAATAAACCGCAATCAATCAACACGGAATGATGATCATTAATCTTTAATTCATGGCAGGAGCCAGTCACACCATTGACTGCACCATGATGAGCAATATCTGGATAACTCATATACACCTCCATTTCAGCATAAAACAAGCCATATAAGATAACAGATCAAACAATAAACCACAGCTTTATGGAATGCGCAGGATGTGATTAAAAGCGACGAAAGAAATATTGCTCTTTCCCATGAAGCACATGAAGCCCTTGAAGAAGAGTAATTATTGGCTTTGCTTTATCCTCCAATGTCTTCATTTGCTTCATGATTATCGACCACTTCACTTTTAATCACGCCCGAATGCACAGAGGAATATGCTACCCTCTCTGTTGCAGTTACATATACCTATCCAAAGCCATGTGCAAAAAGTAAAGTTTATACCAAATAATTAGGAGCTCTGCTTAAATAATGAAATATTCATCAGGATAGTTAATTCGCTGGTTTGATAATAAATAATAAGGGTCTCGTTAACTTTATTTAATTTTAACCTGACCCCAGTTATAATGGATTTTTATTGCAGGGAGACTTCATTTTTTTGTTCCATTTTATGGTTTGCAGGATTTAGGTATTTTTTTTATTTCCCTGAAACGACTGATTCCTAAACGGTAATAATAAACATTGAACAAAACCAACTTCTGGCTGGTTTCTGTATTCTGGCAATCCAATATCCAGTTTTAATTGACCTTTTTCAGATTCAGCTCGATAGGTTTTAAAGAGTCTATCCCACAAAGAAATTGAAAAACCATAGTTGCTGTCGGTTTCTGACCTTATCACTGAGTGATGAATACGATGCGTATCGGGCGTAATGACAAACCAACGTAATAAAGCATCTAACTTTACCGGAAGGTTAATATTACTGTGATTAAATGTAGCTGTTGCATTAAGGATGATTTCAAATGCTATGACTGCAACAGGGCTGGCACCCATCAAATAAATACAGGCTACTTTATAGCCCATAGAGATCATGATTTCCAATGGATGAAAGCGAACCGCTGTACTGGCATCAAATTCCAGATCAGTATGGTGTACTTGATGCAAACGCCATAAGAGTGGCCACTTATGACTAAGAACATGCTGACAATAGATGGCTAAATCAAGAAATAATAAGGTGATGAGTACACTTGCCCACGCCGGCAAAGATAATTGGTTTAATAGCCCCCATGACTGCTCCATTGCATTGACAGCGCTTAAATAAGCCAATCCACCGATTGTTACACGCATTAAAACCATATTACTTAATGCCAGTCCCAGATTGATAGGCCAGCGTTTTTTACGACCAATGCTTTGTTGTCTTCTGGGGCTAAAATATTCCCAGCTAATCATTAAAATAAAAATACCCAGTGCAACTGAGATTCGAATCAAGTTTTCCATAATTGTCCTTTTACATAATGCATGTGTAGCGTTGTCTAGTTCCCACAGTCTCCGTGGGAATTCATATTAGGACGCTGAGCGTCACAAACTGCATTCCCACCAGAGCATAGGAACGAGAGTTACGAGAGTATAATGCACACAGTGTTAACAAAATATATTATGCGCCCAAAGGTTTAAATAATTCAGTCAAGTCTTCCGAAGTCAATTTTGTGGACTGCTCTTTCTTACTTCCATTATAAATACTGTCAGCCAACGCACGTTTTTTCTCTTGCATTGCCAATATTTTTTCTTCTACTGTATTTTCTGTCATTAATTTATACACAAATACCGGCTTGTCCTGGCCGATTCGATGCGCTCTATCGGCAGCCTGTGTTTCTACCGCAGGATTCCACCAGGGGTCATAAATAATAACAGTATCTGCCTCGGTTAAATTCAAACCTACCCCACCCGCTTTTAAGCTAATTAAAAAGACATCGGCTTCACCACTTTTAAAGCGTTCTATCGCCTCATCCCTTTTTTTAGTTTGTCCGGTGAGTTTGCTATATTCAATATTCCTGCTCTTTAGCTCCGTTTCTATTAAAGCAATCATGCGGGTAAATTGCGAAAAAACCAGAATGCGTCGACCTTCTTCTAGTTGTTCAGGCAACATCTCCATCAGCAAATCCAGTTTTGCCGATTCTGTCACTTTTTTTGCCTCTTTTAGCGATACTGTCCGTGGATCACAGCAGGTCTGGCGTAATTTTAACAAGGCATCCAGAATAGTAATCTGACTACGAGCCAGGCCTTTATCCGCAATGGCATCACGAACCCGTTTCTCCATGGTAATACGAATGCTTTCATACAATGTCGCCTGTTTTTCGTATAAAGGTACCGATCGTATCATTTCGGTTTTAGGTGGCAGTTCTGTGGCAACTTCCTGTTTGGTTCTGCGTAACATAAAAGGTTGCAAGCGTTTAGACAGACGTTCTCTTTGTTGTGAGTCGCCGTGTACTTCTATCGGCGTACGATAGATTTTTTTAAAGGTTTTACTATCACTTAAAAAACCCGGCATCAAAAAGTCAAATTGCGCCCACAATTCCCCTAAATGATTTTCCATTGGAGTACCGGTTAAACACAGGCGATGCTGAGTTTTAATCTCCCTGACAGTACGTGCTGCTTGCGATCGTGGATTTTTTATCACTTGTGCTTCATCCAGTATTAAATAGTAATACTGTTCGGCAATGAGCACATCTTTATCGCGAGGTAATAAAGGATAAGTGGTCAACACACAGTCATAATCTCTGATTTTATCAAAATGCTGTTTGCGCTCAGTGCCTTGTAAGGTCAGTATTTTTAAATCTGGAGTAAAACGCTCGACCTCTCTACGCCAATTACCCATTAAACTGGTAGGTGCAATAATCAAACAGGGCCGATTCAGCCGCCCTGCCTGTTTTTCTACCAATAGATGAGTCAGGGTTTGAATGGTTTTCCCCAAACCCATATCATCAGCCAGAATACCGGCAAAATTATATTCTCTAAGAAACTGTAGCCAGTTTAAACCTTGTTGCTGATAGTCTCTCAGCGTTGCATTGAGTCCATCCGGTGTCGAAATATTTTCTATGCCTTTAAAGTTTTTTAGTTTTTTGCCCGTTTCAATCAGCTCTTTGCCACCGTTTAAACTAAAAATACCGTAGCTATGCGCTTCTAAATCAGCTAAAGAAGCCGCATCAAACCGTGATAATGTTAATCCACCGTTATCATTCATTGAATGCGTGTCAAACAATTCATAAACAATTTTCAAAAAAGGCTTGAGCTGACTAGAAGGAAGATTAATATAACGATGTGGTTCTATAGCAATATTCAGATTCTCGGGTAAATCATCCAGATCATAGTCTTCCAGAACAGGCATTATTAATGGCAATAACGGCACAGCCTGACCATTAACATTAATCTTAAAATTCATCTCAAACCAGTCATTATCGCTTTCTTCAATATCCGCATGCCAATCTTCGGCTTGTTCAAAACTGAGTTTAAAATTTTCTTTGGTCTCAACTATCCAACCTTGTTCAACTAGCACAGGTAATGTATCCTGAATAAACTCAGCCCAACGACTAGCACTATCCATAACAGATTTTTCAGCCGGACTAAATAAGATCAACTCTTTAATGCTATCCAGTTCTGTTATAACAAACTCCTTTTCCAACAGTTGTTTAATGGCACTATATTCTGCTTCAATGTCTCTTTCTACCTGATAAATACCCTGTTCTGTTTTTACCATTGATATCGGTTCGGGACTATATGCAGAAGTGCTTATGCCATCATAAACAAAATTCATTTTTATAAAATGACTGTATTGTGTCTGGCTTAACTGAGCACCAAATAGAGTGATTTTAGGTACTGGTTTAAATCCAGAAATCTCAATGGTTTCAATTTTTTTAGGCGCCGGTAAAGGAATATCAGAAAGTTCCAGGGTTAAACGCTGACTAAATTCATCGACATATTGCTCAGGTACTTCTGGAATAGTCAGTATTTTTTTTAATTGACCAAAACTACTATTTAAAGATGCTATAGTCCCTAAGGTACTTTGTACCTCATCTATGTATAAAGGCGGATCGGTTAAAATCAATTGCGCTGCAGGTTCTATTACATAGTTAAGTTTATAGTCTTGATTTGGTTTTTGCTGCCAGTTAAATTCCAGTTTACGCTCATCATCCAATTGCAATGGCGGTGTTTGGGTGTTTTGCCAGAATAGACGTCCCGTTTCTACTAGTTTGGATAAGGCAATAAACCCCGCACTGCCTTCAAGCTGTGGCTCGCCCTGGTAAGTCACTTCTAGACTATAAAGAATACGGGCAATTTCCTGGTCAATCGGCTGAATATAATTGGCATAACTGTAGCTGTAGCGCAAATTATTTAAGGTGGTTTTACGCCCTTTATTAAGCCCGCCTTTTTTATTGATTTTGGTAATCAGAAAATCCAGCGTAAAAATATGCTTTACTACACCGGGTCTTAGTATATATGCTAGAAAATCCTGATAAGTTGTCTGTTCTGGCACTTCATCAAAATTGTTTAACCATTCCAGACAGGATGGGCTATTACTTTTTTCATTCACTAGATGAGATGCTATCGCCATATATTGAAGGCAAGCTGAGGCAACATGTTTACAGTTAAATGTCATAGGGCAGCTACAATCTCCATCAATAGTGACTGTATTGTAATCATGCTTCCAGTCAATTCGTATGGTTTGTCGGTAACGATTTTGCCTGCTTCCCAGCACTATTGCATCTAAAACAATATAAGAAGACACTTCTTCTTGAACACCTAAATGAACAACCTTTTGAGCGGTAAAATATTTTTTTCCTCGTTGAAAATAACTGTCGCCGCAAGCAAAGCGAATATCTGACTCCAGGATTCTTTTTTTGTTGATCATTGATTATTACGTGTTTTCAGGGGAAATACATGATGAGTTTTGTAACTGCTCAGTAAGCATTGTGCTTAGATAATTTGGATCAGAGATATAAGAACCTGCCTAAGACAGTGAGGAAATTAAATGGCATTCAAGAATACTGGCATATGAGTATTGTATATTCGTATCTCCAATAAATACTTTTTATTTGATACTATAAATATCAATAAGTGATATTAAATCATATTGTTATTCTGTACAGAGATTGTTTAACTAAAGCGCACCGCCGCAACTACTGCCTTGTCCCGCAGTACAACCATAACAGTGTTGCAGGGTTTTTATGGTTTCTCCTGCTAGTATTTGATGTGTTAACTCAGATATATGGATTTTTTCTTTAGCATCACCTAAAGGTAATTGTAACATTTGATTAAAATCACAATCATAGACAAAACCCTGCCAATCAATACTCAAGGTGTTTTTACACATCACTTGATCCATGTTTTGCTGCTGAAAATTATCCTGTAATAATTGCATGTATTGATCAAATTCACCCTTGCTGATTAATACACTGCCAAAACGCTGAATAGGTAAATTAGTCATCGCAAAAAGCTGGTTAAATACCACATTGAACTGCTCTTTTAAATGCTGTTTATAAGCGAGTTCCAGGGCTTTTTGTTCCGGCGGTAATGAGGCTCCTTGTGGATTAAAAACCAGGTTTAACACAAGGCCGGAATTCGGCTGACCATATCCCAAACTATTTAGTTTTTGCAAAGCAGTAATACTGGCATTAAAAGTGCCTTTGCCCCTTTGCTTGTCAACATTATCTTCCATATAGCAAGGCAGTGATGCCACTACTTCCACGCTATTTTTAGCCAGAAATTCAGGTAATTCGGTATACCCAGGTTCTAATAAAATAGTCAGATTACACCGGTCTATCACCTTTAGTCCTTTTTTTACCGCTGCCTCCACCAGGTATTGAAATAAGGGATTCATTTCGGGTGCCCCGCCGGTTAAGTCCAGAGTCTGAATATGATGTAAATCAATAAAATTCAATATTTGATCAATGGTTTTTTTATCCATCAACTCTGTTCGGTTAGGCCCGGCATTAACGTGACAATGAGTACAACTTAGATTACATAAATAACCTAAATTGAGCTGCAAAATTTCTAAATTATTGCGTGTAATCGCAGGAAAATCGGTTTTTTCCAGATAGTGTAAGGTATCGTGCATAGTCGCTTGGCCTATTGAGCGCTAAAATATATATCACCGTAATAAGCCGTCGCCTGGCCTCCGGCATTATCGGTGTCAGTCATTAAAGCAACCGCATCAATATATCGAATATCAATGCCATACAATGCTTTAAAATCATCTATTATATTGCGTTTTTCCTGGTGCCATGTAGAAGTTTTATCTTTAGCCGAGCGTAATGCAAGCATCATGGCATTATTACCGGCAAATGCATTTGGCCACTGACTATCTTTTGTAGAGTTACTAGCCCAGACATAATTAATAACTTTGGTTTTCCAAAATGCCCAGCCACCATCAATCACAACATAAACTCTGGCACTATAATCATCGCCAGCTTTACTTTGTTCATTAATTTTTCCTAATGAATTCTCAATCCTCCAGCGCCAATTTAAAAAAGGCGTTTGTAATAAATCTATTTTTTGTTGTTTGACTAAACCAGAGGCAGTAGCATGACTCTCTGCTTTGAGTACCGAAGCATTATCCAACGAAACAATTTGGTAAACTGTTGTTCCTACAAAGGACTTGCTTTCCCATTGCTCCAGCTTTCCTGAAGAAAAATCGCTTATAAAAACCGGGCTATTGTTTTCTGCCAATAACGCTGTTGATAATAAAAATAATGTATAAGAAATGCATAAGCAAAACGTACTCATTGGTTTTGTCATTTTTAAAATACTAGGTAGTTTCTGCTAATTCCATCAGACAGATCTATTTATTTACACAAAGCAGTTAGGTTTAAAAAACTAAGGAATAGTTCATTTATTCCATCATACAGTTATTTTTTTTGCTCTCATAAAAAAAATAAAATATAGTGCTAGATATTTTTAAACAGAATGTATAGAATACGCCGCTCTACTAGATCAACAGTTAATGCCTCGGTGGCGAAATTGGTAGACGCACGGGACTTAAAATCCCGCGGTGGCAACACCGTGCCGGTTCGATTCCGGCCTGAGGCACCATATTTATCAAAGACTTAGGCCTTGTTTTTTGGGGCTTGTAGTTTGCTCATTTTTTAAAACGTGCGTTAAACGTGCACTTAAGAATTTGAGGCAAAGCTATCATGGCAACAATTCAAAAAATTACCTTAAAAAGCGGTAAGGTTTCTTATCGTGTATTTATCCGTTTGGGCAATGAAAAACCCATCACCAAAA
>VAPL010092685.1_pt1 | contig 10499 bp, 9 predicted proteins | sample 3395061 | NCBI WGS metagenome assembly VAPL01 (sample SAMN08290444, study PRJNA428436) | hydrothermal vent metagenome | isolation source: Deep-sea hydrothermal vent chimney 2 | place: Pacific Ocean: Juan De Fuca Ridge | depth 2182 m m
CCCCCACCAAGAATATTACTGATAACAGGTGCAGCACTTGCAAGTGCTTCTGTGTAAGTGAAACTACAGGTAGACCCCTTGGTAATTGTTAATACATCGGGTGAACCTCCACTAGCCGAACTTTGATAATCTAAACCTGCACCCACACTCATCCCGGCTAAATTAGCTATCGTAGCAACGTCTGGATAACCATTCACATAGTCCACGGTAGTGCCTTCGATTGCGGTTGTGGCAGGATTAATTAAAAATGCCGCATGTGCAATGGCACTCGCAGAGGCTATTGCACCACGCGCGCCGGCCAAAGAAGCAGATTCTGCATCGGTAGATAAATCGGCAAATTTAGGTAGCGCAACGGCCGCCAAAATCCCTAAAATAACAATGACCAGTACCAATTCAATTAGGGTAAAGCCGCGTTGTGTTTTCATGTTTATCTCCAATTCTGTTTTCTTTGTAAACGAATTTGGGCACTGTTTTTATCAATTCTTAAGGGATAATACGTCCCATATCTGATGATCAAGCCCATATAAACTAACTATCGTCCCTTATACCTAAAATCTTTATTAATTTTTGTCTATTTTTTATTAATATTAACAATCAACAACTTACACTCATTTAATGGTCACATCTGCGAGGTTCCACATCGGCAGGAAAACACCCAGCGCCAGCACTAACACAATGCCGGCAATCACTACCGTCAAGATCGGCTCGATTCGCGCACTGAGTTTATCGATGTCATTCTCTACTTCTGCTTCATAAAATTCCGCCACCTCGGCCAGCAACGTACCTATCGACCCGGTTTCTTCACCGACGGCCATCATCTGCATCACCAGTGAATCAAACATGCCCGTCGCAGCAGCCGTACGCGTAATCGACTCGCCTCGCTCAATACCGATTTGCATGCCCAAAATTCTTTTTTCGACATAGGTATTATCCAACGCCTTAGCAACGACAGTCAGTGCAGTAATCAACGGAACACCCGCTTTTGTCGACATAGAAAACAAACGTGTAAACCTTGCCAAGGTAGCGCGATAAATTATTCCACCGACCAGAGGAATATTAAGTTTATATTTATCCAATCGGTAACGCCCCTCTTCGGTGCGAATGTATTGTCGAAACCCGAACATCACGACGACAAGAAAACTCAATACAATGTGCCAATTGGCCACACTAAATTCAGATATGCCCATTAAAATACGCGTTGCTAATGGCAACTCTGAGCCAAATCTGGCAAATACGCTCGAAAAAGTAGGAATGACAAACAAATTAATAATGGCTATAGCAATTGAGATTGCAATAATGACAAAGCTGGGATAACGCACTGCCGATTTTATTTGGCTGCGAGTGCGTTTATCTCGCGCCAGATAACGTCCCAATTGTAAAAATATCTCATCCAACTGACCGGTAGTTTCGCCAATACGCACCATGGAAACATAAAATAACGAAAATACAGCTGGATGTTCACTAAGAGACGTTGCTAAATCGCGACCTGCCTCCAAACTTACAGTCACTTCATGGATAGTGTCTGACAATTTTTTATTTTTTGTCGATTGAGATAATCCATGCAAGGCGCTTAACATCGGTACGCCCGCTTTGGTAAGACTGCGCATCTGCCGCGAGAATTGAATGATATCCGTATCGGTCACTTTTTCCGAGAACAGCCCACCCAAATTTATCTCTTTGGACGCAATATCTGTGACCGTATCTTTAGCGGCAAAGATGTCCACTGGCGTCATTCCGCTTTCCTGTAGCTTTGTAGCCACTGCATCAGAACTCAGCGCTTCCATGGTACCTTCTACGGCATCGCCTAAATGACCTCGCGCTTTATATTGATAGACAGGCATGCTTCAGGACAACCCTATTCGACCCATCCGCTAATGCGGATTACTTCATCAATACTGGTAATACCTTTTTCGGCAAGCGCCAAACCACTTTCCACCAATGGAATAAATTGCTTTTGTGCCAAGGCGCCTTCTTTAAAGGCCGCGTAATCCTGATTACGTAACGCATCGGCAAGATCACTGGTGATATCCAACATTTCATGTACCGGCATACGCCCCTTATAACCCGTTTTGCCACACGCCTGACAGCCAGCGCCTTGCTTAAAGTACATGGTCGCAGCGCGTTCTTCACCCACGGTATCGTTTAACCAAGCCTGTTGCCCCGTATCCAAGGTGTGGTCGGTCGAACATTTGCCACAAACACCTCTCACCAGACGTTGCGCAATAATGGCATGTACAGCAGATGCGACTAAAAACCCCTCCACACCCATATCAATCAAACGCAATGCGGTACTGATCGCGTCATTGGTATGCAAGGTGGACATCACCAAATGGCCAGTCATAGAGGCTCGCAGCGCAATTTCGGCGGTTTCTTCATCACGAATCTCACCTACCAGAATAATATCCGGATCCTGGCGCAGCGCAGTACGTAATACACGCGCAAAGTTAAGTCCTATTTTTTGATTAACTTGAACCTGATTAATGCGTGGCAAACGAAATTCGACCGGATCTTCCACCGTGATAATTTTTTTTGTTGCGCTATTCAATTCATTCAGTGCGGCATAAAGCGTGGTGGTCTTGCCACTGCCTGTAGGCCCGGTTACCAGCAATAAACCATGCGGACGATGAATGGCTTTAGTTACTCTTTCGTTTAACTCTGGCGATAAACCAATTCGATTTAATGCTAATACACCGCCAGACTGATCCAACAACCGCATAACAACAGCTTCGCCAAACTGTGTAGGCATAGTGGATAAACGCACATCGACCGATTTCGTTTTTAGTTTAAGGTTAAATCGACCATCTTGAGGTAAACGCCGTTCTGAAATATCGAGGCCGGCCATTAACTTTATACGCGATACAAGCGCAGGTGCAATTGCTTTTTCATCCATGACCTGTTCTTGCAACACACCATCAATTCGGCGGCGTATACGTAACACTTTCTCATCGGGTTCAATATGAATGTCCGATGCCTTTGCAGAAACCGCATCTTCAAAAACAGTTTCAATCAAGCGCACGACAGGTGCATCAGAAGAGCTGATTCCCTGATTAAGTGAGCCAAGGTCGAAAACATTTTCGGCCATGTCTTCGCCAATTTCAGCGGCAAGGTTCTGGATCTCCGCACCATGCTGGTAAACCTTGTCGATAGCCGCAACAAGATCGCCCTCTTTTACCACGGCGACTTTAATATTACGTTTTACAACGCGAACCAGATCATCGTAGGCAAAAATATTGGTAGGATCCGCCATACCCATTAACAATCCGTCCGGAGTTTCCTCCAATGCCAGGGCACGATAACGACGTGCAACTGTTTCCGGCAGAATATTCACAACTTCTTGTTTAAATTCATACGTGCTGACGTCAACAAAAGGCACGTTGAGCTGCCGCGATAGCAGATCCAGCACGTCATCTTCTTTTACATAGCCGTTCTCAATGAGGACCCGCCCGAGCTTATGTCCGGATTTTTTCTGCTCATGCAACGCGGCTGTCAGCTGGGCTTCTGAGACCAACTTATGTTCAACTAATAGATCACCAAGTCGAATACGTTTTGGTTGGCTCACGGATTATTCCTCAAAAATATCGGCGTTAACTTCGGCGTTAACACCGGCACTAAAGGCTTGCGCAGAAACAGTTGGGGACAAGGCCTGAATGCGTCCTGCAACAAATTTGTTTACGTCGGTCGTTAAGCCGCCCACACGTTGGGCGCGCTGATAAGACAAGAGTGCCTGCACTGACTCGCCTATAGACTCAAACGACAACCCCAAACCCATCCACCATTTGGCAACGCCGGGACGAACTTGTAAAATTTGTTGATAAACCTGCGCAGCTTGACCATGTTTGCCAGTCTGAGAATAAAATACCGCCATTAAGGCATAATACTCTGGATCAGTCGAAACTGATGGCTTTGCCTGCTTTAGCACAGTGATCGATTGTTCAGTATCCCCCTGATCAAGCAAAATTCGCGCATACATTTTCGCCAAACTTGCTGTTTTGGGGTTAATACGCAATCCATCGCGTAAGGTCGCACTTGCTTCACTAATACGCCCGGTATTCAATAACAAGGCGGCGATTGTTTCTCGCGCGCGTATATGCGATGGGTCCGCTGACAGTGCTTTAATTAGCGCGCTGTGTGCCATACCTTGCTCACCACGACCGAGCTTTAATACCGCGTTCTGAAAATATTTCTGAGCTTGTTGGGCTGAGGTTAACGGACGCATGCGTTTTTCAATCACCACTGGTGCTGCTGGACCGGTATTTTCAGCTAGATTTTTTTTAATCTCTTTTGATTGCGGCTTTAATTGCAACTTTAATTGCAAAGGTGGCTGTTGGACAGGCGTGACTTGTGCTATTTCCTTAACCCTGGGCAAGTCCTTAGCGGAGGTAATCATGGCCGGTTCTTTTTTATCAGAAGATTGGGTCCCTACTGACGGCAATGAGGCTGACTGCAAAGAGACTGGCGGCAAAGAATCCGGGGTACTTGCCATGACCACCTGAATAGAATCGTCTTTGAATTTCGCTTTTTCATTTTTTCCCTCAATAAAAGCCGCTGCAATAGTCGATTCGGACTGTGCTACTTCTTTATAGGGTACGTTAGTACGCTGATTAAAAAATAAAAAAGCTGTTATCATAGCCAACACCAAAACAGTGCCTAACAACACATAATTCATCGACTGAGCAGCAGGTAATAATCCATTACTCGCATTCAACCCACCCAATGGAGACCGCGTTGCTGATTCACTTCGTCGCTGCTCAAGATCTTTCAGCATTTGATTAATAACACTCATTAACCAGCCCCACCCACATGAAAAGCAGCAACAGCCGCTGCGCTCATTGCGGCCAAAGCAAACCCGACACGTGCTAATGTCGGTGAAGATTCTGCCAGCACGCCTTCGGTGTCTGCAGCGGCCAGGCGTATATGTTCCTTAAGAATACGGGAACAACCTCGCCCATAGGCTATCATCAACGTTTTATGTGCCAAAATGTTAATCAACCGTGGCACACCACGACTAACCCGATACAAGGCTTCTAATCCATTTGTTGTAAACAACGGCTTGCCGTGATAACCGGCAACCAATAACCGGTGAGATAAATAGCCTGCAAGCCCGTCTCGATCTATGGAATACAATTCGTAAGAAAATGTCACCCGCTGACGCAATTGTCGAAATTGACTCTGTGCCAAACGTTCATCCAGTTCAGGCTGACCAAACAAAACGACCTGTAACAATTTACTCTTTTCCGTTTCAAGGTTTGTCAGTAAACGCAACGCTTCCATACTGTCGTCTGGCAACGCTTGCGCCTCATCCAGCAGCAATATGACTTGCCGACCCGCTGCATTTAATTCGATTAATCGATCCATAATCTGCTTAAGCAGGCGGTGCTGACCCATATTGCGGGCATATTGAATGCCAAGTTCGTCCGCAAAAGCCATACGCAATCCGGCTGGCGTCAAACAGGGATTTGTTATAAAGGCCGTAAAAAATCTCTCATCCAGAGAGTTGAGCACTTTTCGACACAGTAATGTTTTACCCGTGCCAACCTCACCGGTGATTTTTATAAATCCCTCACCACTGCGTATTGCCACCAACAACACATTTAACGCCTCCTGATAACTGCCGTAGTTATAAAAAAAACGTGTATCTGGCGTTATCGAAAAAGGCATTTTCTGCATGCCAAAATGTTCTAGATACATATCATTTCCATCACAGCCTTTATCACTACCTGTTTTTTTAATTAATCAACTTACGTTTCAGGTTGCTACTTGAGTTGTTTACTTAACTGGGATAATTCATCCATAGCGCCTGTTGCTCGTTTTAATTCATCGGACCAGACTTGATCGCTGTCGACAACAATGGGGCGCAATAAAATAACCAATTCACTTTTTCGGGTGACCTGTTTTTTATGTCTGAACAAACTGCCCACAAAAGGTAAATCACCTAATAGCGGTACGGAGGTGGAGATATCTCTTGTATTGTTTTGCATCAAGCCGCCAATAACAATAACCTGACCACTGCGGGCGCGCACAATGCTATCGGACTCACGAATCGTACTTTGCGCTAAAGGTACCGTTAATTGATTAGTTGTTGTGATATTTATCTGCTTTATTTTCTCAACCACTTCGCTCACCGACGGATGAATGTGTAACGTCACTTCACCATCGCTGCTAATTTGTGGAATAACATCTAGCGCAACGCCAGAGAAAAAAGGTGTCAACTCAATATCAACAGATTGTGAGCCCGCTATGGCTACTGAACTATTATTGGTCCTGGTATCCACATCGGTAACAAAAAATTCATCGGTACCGACTTTTATAACTGCTTTTTGGTTATTTACCGTAGAAATACGTGGACTGGAAAGTACCGACACATCGCCCTGCGTTTCCAATAATTCCACAAAGGTGGAAAATTCCCCAATATTCAGGTTTAACGCAAACATACCACCAAAAGCGGATGCCACATCTGAACGAATCCCGGTAATATTGTTAATATTCAACGCGTCCGTTTGCCCTGCGAGATTGCTCGCCTCTGTTTGGAATGCAGTTGAACCACCGAATTGACCGGCAACGATTGAATTACCGCTACTGCTGTCTGTTCCGATTGCTGACCAATTTATACCTGATTGAAAACCGTCACTCAATTCAACTTCAAGAATTTTAGCCTCCAGTATGACTTGGCGCTGAATGACATTTTGTGTGACTTCAAGGTACTCTTCTACGGCACGTAACTCTGCGGGCATTGCGCGCACCACTAGAATGCCTGAATGTGAATTAATGATGACCTGCCGCCCTTCATTAGTTCCCACAATTGCACTTAGAGAAAGCTTCAGCTCTTGCCAGAAATCAGACTCAGATTGAGTATTTACCTGGCTACCAGAAACACTTTCGGTACTTTGTGAGCTGCTACTACCCTCCTCATTCTCATCGCCACTGTTCCTGGCCGCAGTAACCTGCCCGGAACTCACGCGAACACGTGACATGCCAGAACGTTTTACATTTAGGTAATCTAATTTAAAAATTTTGGATCTCAACTTCGCGGGCAGCACTTCAAAACCAGTAGCAATAACGCGATACTCGTAACCATAGACATTGCGAACCGTCTCCATGACCTCAGTAATGGTGACATTTTTAAGACTTAAAGTGATATTTCCCTTCAGGGATGGATGGGCTACCATATTGTAGGGTGTGTCCTCAACCAAACTCATGAAAAATGTTCGTGCAGGCGCGCTGTTCACTGTGATATCAAAACGCCTTTCTACCGGTACTTGACCCATACCTGAAAACTCTACATTTATTGCTGGCAACAAGACAGCAGTGACTTCGGGTGGTGGTGTTACCAATGTACTAGTAACAGCTGATGATTGCTGCTCGCTTTGTTTCAGGCTATTCATAATATTATCAGTCACTGCGCCTCCTCTAGGCGGCGTGGACTGACAGGAGGCCAATAACATTAAGCTGACTAATGTCAAACCTTGTCGCGCATAACTTGATTTGCTCGTTCCCATAATAATTTTCCTTACTGCCTGATTTCTCGCGTAGTCGCTTGCCTGGACGGTGTTTTTACATTGTTTTTCAACATCACCAACGTGATATCAGCGCCACGCGATCGCAGACGTACCCTAGACGGTAAGATCTCTATGACTGTCGCACCTCGAACACGATCACCCAAACCAACAACACGATCATTAATCACCGCCGTCCTGCGTTGTGGCGATACCAATGTTGATTTCAATACCCAGCGCGGCCCTTTCTCCACTGCCCTTGCTGCTGTAGCGGGTACTGAATTCAGTCCGGGCGGCCTTGTGGGGTCAAAAATTGCCTGCGCCGGTAGAACCAACACAAGCATAAGCAACCCAATCATTGTGACTCGGCTAAACACTCGACTAAGCCCCCGACTAAACCCACGACTAAACACCAATCCATTCCTCATCAAGACTCAATGTATGTATGGTAATCACCACACGTGCTACAGGAAACTCGAGCACCTGATATTCCACGTTGTCCCAATAAAATCGCCAGGGCATGGATTCCAATGCCTGTAAATAATCCAGTGTACTGTTAAAACTGCCTTCAAATGCCACGCGCATGCCATGCTTATAAATGTTAGGACGTTCACCGTGTATATTCTGAGTTGAAGGTTTAGCAATACCTTCGTCAATTTCAGATTGAGGCTCTTCTATACGGGAAAACAACGGCTGCACACCCAAACTTTCCAGTTGCGTTAATTTTAATGAATTGCCATTGCTCAACATGTCGCGTAGCACGGTCGCCATTTGTTCGGGGCGAATAAACTCAACGGTTAAATCCTGTTGTTTGCGTTCCAAGTCCGACAATAATATTTGCAGCTCACTCATACGCGCCTGTATGTGTTGCGCTTCACCACCACGCAACTTCTCGGTCATTGAATTAACCCTGGCACTGATATTTTCTAATTGCTGGTTTGAATCGAACATCTCATTCAGTATTTTTTTCTGCTTCACTTCTTGTGGGCTTAATACCATGGTGTCCCAGGCCATAAATCCCAGCACAACAATAGCGGCAAAGATGAGTCCACGTTCACGTAATGAAAATGCCTCAAAGCGCTCTGCCCACTGACTTATACGGTCTTTCATTGCGCCACCTCTTCGGGTGGCTGATTGCCTGTATACACGGTAAAATCCACATAACGGGTATCAGGCCGCTCGCGTTGAATTTGTAGCAGACCAAACTTGGTACCTGATAAAGCGGGTTCATCGGATAGCTGTTGTATAAAGACAGGAATCAACGCCGGCTTTAAGGAACTGCCACGAATAACAACATCCTCACCACCTGCTTGCACGGAAAAACCCGTTAACCAAACTCCTTTAGGGGCCTGGCGGGAAAAGCTTTGTAGGTAAGCGGAAACACCCCGAGTGTAGGTTTTGCGCACACGCGTAAGGGCATCCACCACCTTCTGCCGGGCAATATATTCCTGCTCCAGCCTTGCCAGTTCTTTTTGGGGTTCGCTGTCATTTTTCATCGCCGCCAGGGTTTTAGTCAGCGCCGCTGACTTGACGTTTCGTTTGTCTTGTTGAGCCTGTATATACGCAAGATCCGTCTCCATTTGCGATGTCTGACGCCAGCTCCATGCAAACACCATGACTAATAATAGAAATACAGCCGCACAGCCTTGCAGCAAAACGCGAAAAGACAGCAACTTGTGCTCCTTGCGGAAGATAGGCTGGAACAAATTGATCTGCTGATTAACCACGTCGGCAATTACCCTTATTTAGTTTGTACTTTTAAAAAACACCGCCATTTGCTTGAAATAAACGAGAAAATGGCCGGATACGCTAAGTTATTGAACAATTTAGAAACACTTAGCATTCCATGTCTGCTACTACTAACGGCGATAACGAGTAAAGACTTGAATTTTTTGGGATAACTATTGATTCAGTGGGGAAAAAGTGTACTGTCTTGAATGAAAATGGAGATTGATGTGAATAGCGATGTCGTACTGCCTATTATCCTTGAGTCCAGCGATCTACAACAAAACCTAAATCTAAGTAACATTCGAATCGTGGATTTATGCAAAGCGGATATTTATCCGCAAGCTCACATTCCTGGCGCTGTTCACCTGGATTATGAAAAAATTATTCGCAATGAACCCCCCATAATGGGCTTATTGCCGCCTGAAGAAACGATCGGCAAGTCGCTGTCGTCCCTGGGTATTTCGTCAGAAACGCACGTTATCGCTTATGACGACGAGGGAGGTGGCAAAGCCTCTCGACTTTTGTGGACACTGGCCGCTATTGGCCACACGCATTTTTCGCTGCTCAACGGTGGATTTCATGCCTGGGCAAATGAAGGCCATCCAGTTGATAACCAGGTTGTGTCAATAGAACCGGTTCATTACCGCATTCCTTATAACAGTAGTTACAATAATAAGGTGGTCGCTGATAAAGACTACATCATAGCGCATTTGCGGGATAGTCATCTGTCGATACTGGATTGCCGCAGTCCACAAGAATACAGCGGCGAAACTGTGCGTGCCGAACGCGCCGGTCATATTCCTAACGCGGTCAACATGGATTGGACGCTGGCGATGGACCCACAACGAAACTATCGCATTAAAGCAAAAAGCGAACTGCAACCGATGTTAAATGACCTCGGTATAACCCGCGACAAAGAAGTCATCGTATATTGTCATAGCCATCACCGCTCTGCGCATACCTTTATTATGCTCAAATCATTGGGTTACAAAAACGTAAAAGGCTATCCAGGCTCCTGGTCTGAATGGGGCAATCTCGCTGACACGCCGATAGACGTGTAAATCAGGGTTGTTGCATTATCTATGTGATTACTATGCAATTAAAAGTAATTACAATCTACTTGATTAAACCGATTTGGGTAACCGATTTTTTTAATCCATTGTCAGACGATTTTTTAAGCCAAACCTTCGCATTTTTATTGCTCTTTTTAACACCATGTCCGTAATAATACATCATGCCAATTTGAAACTGTGCACACGCATCTTTCTTCTTGGCGGC
>VAPL010535864.1_pt1 | contig 10499 bp, 8 predicted proteins | sample 3395061 | NCBI WGS metagenome assembly VAPL01 (sample SAMN08290444, study PRJNA428436) | hydrothermal vent metagenome | isolation source: Deep-sea hydrothermal vent chimney 2 | place: Pacific Ocean: Juan De Fuca Ridge | depth 2182 m m
CCATCGAGGGCGCTCTTGGTGACGATGTTGATGACGCCGCCTACCGCATTGTCGCCGTATAGCACGCTGGCGCTGCCTTGGATGATCTCGATCTGCGCGACGCTGTCCAACGGGATGGTGGCGAGGCTGGCGCTTTGCAGGTCGAGATCATTGAGACGACGGCCGTTGAGCAGGATCAGGGTGTTGCTGCCGCCGTTCTCACCGAAGCCGCCGAGGTCGATGCGATCGCCCGAACCGTTGATGCCGAACAGGCTGGAGACGCTGACGCCGGCCTGGTAGCGCAGCACATCGGAGATGCTGTTGGCGCCGCTGTTGGCGATATCCTCGGCGCTGATGGTGATGATGTTGACCGGTGCGGTGTCGATGGAGGCATCGAAACGCGTCGCGGTGACCACCACCGGGGCGGTGGTCAGCGCGGCGATATTTTCCTCGGCTATTGCCGGGCCGCTGGCGATGGTTGCCGCGGCGAGGGACAACAGGGTCATTCTGATCAGGGTATTGGTGTTACTGCTCACGGTCTTCTCTCCCAAAGTGGTTGCGCACACCCGCGCGAGTCATGCGGCGGCGAAAGGAGAGAGAGGGGGAGGGCTGCAAGTGTGGTGACTACTGCCCGCCACCACTGCCCTCCGCAGCCTGTGTCGTCGGCTTCAGGCCGGTCTCCGGGCTCATGAGTGACCTGGCGGTCTGGCCGACGCCTTCCCGGGAAGACCCAGTGGCGGGGTGTCGGCCGTCGAGGGCACTTCCCGTCATCGATCGATGACGGGAAGTGCCCTCCACTCAATTACCGTTGCGGGGGCAGCGCTGGAATTGCCGGCCATCACGAAAATAAGGAGGGCGGGCGCACCAGTTTCCCGTTTCATCCCGTGGGCGGATTGCCCGTGGGACACCTGAAGCAGGCGCGCATTTTAGCAGGTTGTTGCAAAGGGCGTCCTGTCTTTTTCCGTGCCTGTGCGGTGTGTCTTTTCAAGTTTCATTTCGATTCAGCCGTTTATGGCTCTATTATTAAGGGTATTCTTCTTCATTGCGCAGAGGTCGCAAGCAATGAGGGGAGGCACCCTTTAGTCAACGGGGAAGTGGCGGCTCGACATCCATGCAGCGGATACTGGTACTCAATGCCAAGGGCGGTTGTGGCAAGACCACCCTGGCCACCAATCTGGCGGGCTACTATGCCTCATGCGGGGAGGTTACGGCGCTGCTGGACTATGACCCACAGGGCTCGGCGATGAAGTGGCTGAGTCTGCGCGACCGCGAGCGCCCGGCCATTCACGGCATTGCCGCCTACCAGAAACGCAACGATCTCACCCGCACCTTTCAGATGCGTCTGCCGGCCGGCACCCGGCGGGTAATCATGGATGCGCCCGCCGGGGTGGCGGGTCTGCAACTGGGCGACTATGTGCAGCGGGTGGACTGTATTCTGGTGCCGGTGCTGCCTTCGCCCATCGATATCCATGCTGCGGCGCACTTCATCCAGGACTTGCTGTTGCTGGGCAAAGTACGCCCGGCGGGGGTGCGGTTGGCCGTGGTGGCCAACCGGGTGCGCGAGAATACGCGCGTGTTCCGGGATCTGCAGCGCTTCCTGCTAGCCCTCAACGTGCCTTTTGTCGCCACCCTGCGCGACAGTCAGAACCACATCCGTGCCGCCGAGCAGGGCTTGGCCATCCACGAACTGGAGGCCTCGCGCAGTCTGCCGGACCGCGAACGCTGGGCGCCGCTGATCCAGTGGCTGGAGGCGGCGGCCGGGCAGTCAGCGGTTGCGAATGGTGCGGTGACATCTATTGGGGTAGACAGGCCGGACTGATCATCATGTCTGGGAGGGCGCTCCCACCCAATAAAACTACAGCCACCTGTGCGGCTTCAGCCGCGAAGAAAGCCAGATTTATCTTTCACGGCTGAAGTCGCTCCCACAGATGAATTTATCTCCCTCGAGTTATCACGGGCATGGCCTGCTCCGGTGGTCTTTGGGGAACAGTGTTTTCTCTGGGCTTAATGCCGCCGGGCGTAGAGGGTACACTGCCTGTTATGAACCCCATCGGACTCAGCATCTTCGCCAGCCGCATCGAGGCGGTGTGCGACGAAATGGGCGCGGTGCTGCAGCGTACCGCCTTTTCGCCCAACATCAAGGACCGGCTGGACTATTCCTGCGCCGTGTTCGACTCCAACGGCGAGCTCTGCGCCCAGGCTGCCCACATCCCCGTGCACCTCGGCTCCATGGCTTACGCCATGCGCGGCATTGTGCGCGAGGTGGACTGGTCGCCGGGCGACATGGTGATCCTCAACGACCCCTTTCTCGGCGGCACCCACCTGCCTGACGTCACCCTGATCGCGCCGCTGCACGTGGCGGGCGAACGGGTGGGCTTCGTCGTCAACCGCGCCCACCATGCCGACATCGGTGCCAGCACACCCGGCTCCATGCCCATTTCGCGGCGTCTCGACGAGGAAGGGCTGATCATTCCTCCATCATATCTGCTGCGCGCCGGCGAGCTGGACGAGGCCATGCTGCGGCACATCGCCGGGGTGACGGCCAACCCGCAGCAGTCGCGGGGTGATTTTGCCGCGCAGATCAGTGCCAACCGTACCGGGTTGGCGCGCCTGCAGGCGCTGGTCGAGGGCATGGGCGATGGCGGTGCCGGCGTACGCGGTTACGAAGACGGCCTGCAGCAGCTCAATGACTATGCCGAGCGACTGGCGCAGAGCGCTCTGGCGGCCATCCCCGATGGCGAGTACCGCTTCTGCGACTGGATGGATGATGACGGCTGCGGCAACACGGACCTGCCCATCGAAGTGAGTCTTCACGTCAGTGGTCATCGCATCCGCGTCGACTTCAGCGGTACCGCGCCGCAGACCGCCGGCAACATCAACTGCCCGCTGTCGGTGGCCGCCGCCGGCGTCTACTACGCCTTCCGCTGCCTGATGCCGGCCCACACCCCCGCCGCCAGCGGCAGCTTCCGCAGCATCGACATCCACGCCCCCGAGGGCTGTCTGCTCAATGCCCGCCGCCCTGCTGCGGTGGCCGCCGGCAATGTTGAAACCAGCACCCGCGTGGTGGACGTGGTGTTGGGTGCGCTGGCTCAGGCCCTGCCCGATACCATCGCTGCCGCCAGCCACGGCAGCATGAACAACCTCGCCATGGGTTCCCGTGCCGCGGGCAGTGAGTGGGACTATTACGAAACCATCGGTGGCGGTATGGGCGCCGGCCCGCGCGGCCCTGGGCTCAATGCCGTACAGACCCACATGACCAACACCCTCAATACGCCCATTGAGGTGCTGGAGAGCGTCTATCCGCTGCGCATTCGCCGCTACGCCCTGCGTATTGGCTCTGGCGGCGTGGGCCGGCATCGCGGCGGCGACGGCCTGATCCGCGAGTTCGAATTCCTCGCCCCCACCACCGTGACCCTGCTCACCGAGCGTCGCACCCATGCGCCGTGGGGATTGCAGGGTGGCGGCGACGGCGTGCCGGGGAGTAACCTGCGCGACGGCGAAGCCCTGCCGCCGAAGGTCAGCTACGAGGCGCAGCCTGGTGAGCGCCTGACGGTGGAGACGCCCGGTGGCGGAGGTTGGGGTTCGGTGGATTGACCGGGGCGTGGTGTTTGGAACGCAAAGGTCGCAGAGGCGCGGAGGACGCAAGGGATTCCGGGAATTGTCCGCCAATGAACGCCAATTCACGCAAATAAAATGAAATAAATGGTCTTCGTAGCGTGCGCCGTGCGTACGTTTTTTGCGTGTATGACATGAACCAAAGATACAGATAGGACTATTGCGGGAATGGCGAGAAAGGTTTTTTCCTTGACCCGTAATGTTGCGCTACGCACACAATCGTTTGCTACAGATCATCGTGCGCATGGCGCACACTACAGTTTTTTCATTTGCGTGAATTGGCGTTCATTCGCGGACCCATAACAAAAAACTTTGCGTTGTCCGCGCCTCTGCGTTCTTTGCGTTGACTGCAAGGCGGGAAACAATCTGCCGGGTTAGAAATTGTACACCGAATTGTCCGGATCGAAGTCCCGGTCACTCAGTCCTACATTGACCCGCACATTCTCATAGCTGTAGTCCTCCACCTGCCGCAGGCGGCCGTCTACTACCTCCCATGAGCGGATGCGCAGTGGCAGCCCCGTGCGCCGACTGACGCAGAGCATGACCTCAGTGGCGTAGAGTCGTGGTTCCCTGTCTTTCGGCAACAGCAATCGATAGCAGTGGCCGGCCTCGCCGAAGTGGCGCTGCTCACCGAGGTCGATGATGCGCGCCCGCAGCGCGGGATTGGCCCGGATCAGCGCTGCCGAGTCCACGAAGTTGTCGACGATAGCGGGGAAGGGCAGTTGGTAGACGCTGTGGCGGTTGCCGCGCATGGCGAAGCTGCCGCGTGGCGCCAGGTTCAGGGTCGGCAGCCAGCGCCTGGGGCTGATCCGCAGACGGTCGTCGTTCCAGTCGAGACGGAACAACAGCTCCCGCCCTTTGTGGGCCGGCCCCAACCATTTCATGTAGATGTCGTAGGGTGCGCGGTACTTGACCGCGATGCGTTCGGCGGGCTGCTGGCGGCCGTTGGCGTATTCCTGCTTGTGGAAGGTGTAGGTGGCGTCGCGCAGCTGGCTGGCGGCGGTCTGCATCTGCGCGATGACCCGGCCGACGTCGAGCGTCGGGGCGTCGTCGGCCCGCAGGGGCGCGGCACCAAACAGCAGGATCAGAAATACGGCGTATCGCATGTTGGCCGACCATATCACCGGCCGTTGCCTTTTGCAGTTTTCCCGTGTTTCTCGTTGCATTGCGCAATGGCATGGCGGCAGCTCTGGCACCGCAGAGCAGTGTCACAAGTTGCTCAACCGCGTTTCGGGTAGAATGCCGTTTTCATTTTCAGGATGGCGGTATGTGCGGCATTTGCGGTGAATTGCGTTTCGATGACCGGTCTCCCGAGGTGACGACCATCGCGCGCATGAATGAGAGGCTGGCCCGCCGCGGGCCGGACGACGAGGGCGTGCACGTCAGCGGCCCGCTGGCCTTCGGCCACCGGCGGTTGTCGGTGATCGATCTGTCCGCGCGTTCGCATCAACCCATGGTTGATGAAGAGTTGGGCCTGTCACTGGTATTCAACGGCGCGATTTACAACTACAAGGCCCTGCGTGCAGAGCTACAGGCAGCGGGCTACCGTTTCTTCTCCGATGGTGATACCGAGGTGATCCTCAAGGCCTATCGGCACTGGGGCGAACGCTGCGTCGAGGAACTGCACGGCATGTTCGCCTTCGCCATCTGGGACGTGCGCGAGCAGCGCCTGTTCGCCGCGCGCGACCGCTTGGGCATCAAGCCCTTCTATTATTCGCAGACGGAGAGTGGCTTCCGTTTTGCCTCCAATACCCAGGCACTGCTGGCCGCCGGCGGGGTGGACAAGGCCATCGACCCGGTGGGCCTGCATTACCAGCTCACCCTGCACGCGGTGATCCCGGCGCCGCACACCATTCTCAAGGGCGTGCGCAAGCTGGCCCCCGGCCACACACTCGTCGTTACCCCCGATGGGCAGATGCAGACGCAGCAATACTGGCACCTGCAGGCCACCCGCCCCGACGAGCCGAAGTCTGAGCAGGAGTGGATCCAGCTGATCCACGATGCCCTGCGCAAGGCCGTGGAGCGCCGTCTCTCGGTGGCCGACGTGCCGGTGGGGGTGTTGCTCTCGGGCGGGCTGGATTCCAGCCTGCTGGTGGGCCTGCTGGCCGAGGCGGGGGTGAAGGACCTGCGCACCTTCTCCATCGGCTTCGAGGACGTGGGTGAGGAGGCGGGTAGCGAGTTCGAGTATTCCGACGCGGTGGTGGAGCGCTTCCAGACCCGCCATACCAAATACCACATCCCCAACAGCGAGGTGCTGCCACGCTTGCCTGAGGCCATCGACAACATGGCCGAACCCATGGTGGGACAGGATGCGGTGGCCTTTTATCTGCTGGCCGAGCGCGTCTCGCAAGACGTGAAAGTGGTGCAGAGCGGCCAGGGTGCGGACGAGGTATTCGGTGGCTATTTCTGGTATCCGCAGATGGACGCCGACGAGGGCTCCGACCTCGAACGCTTCGCCCACCACTATTTCGACCGCCCGCACAGCGAATTCCTGGAGGCCGTCACCGTGCCCTACCGCGGCGACGACTACACCTCGCAGCTGGTGCATGAGCACCTCGCCGAGCCCGGCGCTGACAGCTTCCTCGATCGCGTGCTGCGCTTCGACGTCACCACCTTGATCGTCGACGACCCGGTCAAGCGCGTCGACAATATGACCATGGCCTGGGGTCTGGAGGCGCGCGTGCCCTTCCTCGACCACGAGCTGGTAGAGCTGGCTATGCGCATGCCGCCGGAGCTGAAACTCATGTCCGGCGGCAAGCATGTGCTCAAGTGCATCGCCCGCGGCCTGATCCCGGATGCGGTCATCGACCGGCCCAAGGGTTATTTTCCCATGCCGGCGCTGAAGTATGTACGCGGCGACTTTCTTGAATTCATGCGTGATATCCTCGACTCTAGAGCCTGCCGGCGGCGTGGAGTGTTCGAACGGGCCTATGTGGAAAGGCTGCTGGCCGCACCGGACTGCCACTTCACCAAATTGCAGGGCAGCAAGCTGTGGCACCTGGCCCTTCTGGAGCTGTGGCTTCAGCGTAATGTGGACACGGTGCCGGAATAGGTACCGAAGAGTCCTACTTTTATGGTCGGATATAGTAAGGTAGACTTTAAATCGCTATACGGAGCCCCCATGTAGCGAATTACTGAATTGAACGAGGTTGAGCAAGATGGACGTATTGGAACGCATCAAAGAACAGGTCGAAAGCCATCCGGTAGTGCTCTACATGAAGGGTACACCGCAACTGCCGCAATGCGGATTTTCCTCTCGTACCGCCGAGGCCCTGGGCGCCTGCGGTGAAGAATTTTCCTATGTGAACGTGCTGTCGGATCCGGAAGTCTTCGAGAATTTGCCACGTTTCGCCGACTGGCCCACCTTCCCCCAGCTGTACATTAACGGCGAGTTGATCGGCGGCTGTGACATCACCCTGGAGTTGTATCAGCAGGGTGAGTTGCAGAAGATGGTCAAGGAAGCGATGGCTGACAGGAAAAAGGAAGACGCCTGACGCAGCCCGGTAGAAGGGTGGGCATGTTTTTTGTGCCCACGCACAATCCGAATATCCTGCACTGCGTGTTCTCTGTGGTGAAAAACCAAAAGCCGAAGCGGCAACTGAGGCAGAGAAATCTATTGGGCGTAGGAGCGGGCCATGCCCGCGATAGTCTTGTTTTTCACCACAGAGGTTGCAGTTTTGGACATTGTGGGAGCGGCTTCAGCCGCGAATAAAAAGTAAGTTTTCTTCGCGGCTGAAGCCGCTCCCACGGATTAACGCAGCAATCGCGGGCATGGCCCGCTCCTACAGTCCGACAATCCACCCGATATACACCACCACCGCCCGGTATGCTCACCGTATTCTACGCGCTGGCCTTATGGTTCCGCCGACTCAGGCTCAACCTCATCGGCCGGCGCCGTGTCATAGGGGAGGCGAATGGTGAATACCGATCCTTCGCCGGGTGAGCTCTTTATGCTGATGTCACCGCCCATCATCTGGCAAATGCGGCGGCTGATGACCAGGCCCAGGCCGGTGCCGCCATATTTTCGCGTCGGCGATGAGTCCACCTGCACGAAATCCTGGAACAGCTGCCCGATCTGCTCGGCGGTCAGGCCGATGCCGGTATCGCGGATGGCGAACTCGACCCAGGGTCGATGGTTCTGCCTGACCGTCTGTATATCCAGGTCGACCTGGCCGTTTTCGGTGAATTTGCAGGCGTTGCTGAGCAGGTTCAGCAGTACCTGTTTCAGGCGCAGGGGGTCGCTGTGCAGGGTGGTGACCTCTGCCTGGCAGTTGACGCTCAGCCGGTTGCCGTTTTGTTTTGCCAGCGGCAGAACCGTGCTGACGACCTCCTCGATCAACGTGCAGACCTCGACCTGGCTGAGCTCCAGCTTCATCTTGCCGGCCTCGATCTTGGACAGGTCGAGGATGTCATTGATCAGGGTCAGGAGATGGTTGCCCGCCCCGCTGATGCGTTTCAGGTCGTCCGTGGTGGCTGGGTCGTCACCGTCGGCAAATTCCTCTTCCAGTAGTTCGCTATAGCCAATAATGGCATTGAGCGGAGTGCGCAGTTCATGGCTCATGTTGGCCAGAAACTCGCTCTTGGTCTTGCTCGCGTGGAGGGCTTCGTCACGGGCGACGGCCAGCTCTGTTGTGCGCTCGTTGACCCGCTGCTCCAGCAGGACATTCTGCTGCCGGAGCTCCCGGTCCCGTTCGGCGATGGTATCCATCATGCGGTTGAAGGCGTGGGCGATGACGGCGACCTCCTGGGGACCCTTGTGATCATCGGCGCGGGTGCTGTGATCACCGTTCTCGGCCTCACTCATGATGTGTGAAAGGGTATCGAGGGGGCGGGTCAGGCGTGCCGTGATGTGACGCAGAACCAGGAGCAGTACGCCGGCCAGGGTCAGGGATATGGCGATATTGCTGATGAAAATGCTGACGATGGTTCTGTTCAATGCCTCCTTGCCCAGCTCGACCTCGACATAGCCCAGCAATTCCGGCCCAGGATTGTCCGGGGCCAGCTCGGCGAGATCGTTGCTCACCTGCGTCTGCACGGGGGCGGTGAAGAACCAGCCATTGCGGGTTTCCACGATCTGCAACGCCTTGTTGGTGCCGATTTTGTGATGGTGCGGCGGGTGTTCCAGGCTGGAGTAGCCCATTTCCAGCAGCAGGGTGTCCGAGAGATCATGAATGGCGACGTAGTGGACATCGGGAAATTCCAGTGTTCCCTGTGCCGCATCCCGGGCGTTTTCGCCCTCACTATAGAGCAGTGCCAGGGTGCTCTGGCGCGCCAGGTTGCGGGTGATTTGCTGACCCTGCTCAATGAGGTTGTCCCGCGTCCGGCTGCTGCCCAGCAAAGAGGCGGCGAGCGATGAGATGAGGGCCAGGAAGACGATGCCGAGTGTGAAGGCAAGCGTGAGCTGGCGGCGAAAATTCGGACGCCGGCGCCTGCGGGTTGGCTTGGGGACTGGAGAACGGTTGTGGTGAACTGAGGCCATGATCAGGGGCGCGGAAATACCAGATTGAACTGGCGCTGCTGTTGATAGGAAATGCTCAGGCCAAGGTGGCTAGCGGTACGCAGATTAACGGCGATATTCACCTCGCTGGTCGGCCGCAGGCCGGGTTTGGTGCCGTTATCGATGATACGCAGGGCGAAGCGGCCCAGATCTCGCCCAAGCCCCTGCTTATCGGCGTAAAGGGAGAACAGTGCACCACGGCGCACATGGGCCGGGCTGCTGGAGAAGATCAGCAGGCGGCGCTGCCACGCCTCTTGCAGGAGATAGGACAGTAGCGATGTATCACCGGTCAGCGTGCTGTCCTGCAGCAACCACAGGGCATCGCGGCCAGACTTCATCTCGTTGACCAACTCGCGGTAGAGGCGGGCGGCACTGCGGATATTCGTCGCTGGACGGGCGATGAGTATCAATTTGTGCTGTTTTGCCGCCGCCTTGGCCAACGGCAGCAGCCACTGGTGCCGTTCAGGGTTATAGACCAGATAGACGCGTCGAGTCTCCGGTGCCAGCGCATGCAGGCGCTGGAACAGCAGTGAGGGCTTGGGCAGCAGGCTGATCGCCGGGTAGGCATTCATGTCGGCCTTGGACATGGACAGCAGGCCACCGGCAATGACGGGCGTCTTCAACTGCAGGGCCTTTACGGTCTGAATACCCCGCCGTCCCAAGGCAATGATGACATCGTTAGGCTGTTGTTCGATGCTCTGCTGCAGGGCTTCCATATCAGGCTCAGGGGGTACCGCCAGGGGAATGATGGCACCCCCAGTCGTCTCTTCGATGCCGTTGATAATCTGCTCGAACAGCGTAGCGTAGCTCCCCTTGGCCTCAGGATAGATGACTGTGATACGAGGCTGTGCCGCCAGTGAGGCACTGCATGGCCACAGTGTCAATAACAGCAGCCCCGCGCACACCCAGTTCAGGGCGTGGGCGAAGCGTGGGTGAATACAGCGCTTACTGGCCGGATTCACGACTGGCCACAGCAGGTATGGAGGGGTTGGTTTGTAACACTATGGGGGACGATTTCAGCCGCAAGACCGGCTTCCATGAATTGAACAGGGCTTCCCTAGGCATGCGAGGCTTGGGTCCGTAATCGCAGATATATGCGGGTATTAACAGATTCTGAATACCGATAGCCGATTCAGCGGTTCCTTGAATCATTGCGGGATCCTATCGGTCGACATCCGGTAAGCTTGAGCCAAGTGGACTCGGTGAATGAGGCATTGTTACCGTTCGGCGTTGGTAAGGCAGGGTACCGACTAAGGGGGGACGGAGACAAGTGCTTTTTTTCCTATTTGTACCAAGAGCCTGTTGGGTTTGGGTCATTATCGCGAGTATGAAGGGAGAGCGAGTCAAAGTTCAGCCTGTTAGGCGGCAAGTGAGATTTTCCCCTTCTCCCCCTGAGGGGAGAAGGCCG
>VAPL010185316.1_pt1 | contig 10497 bp, 7 predicted proteins | sample 3395061 | NCBI WGS metagenome assembly VAPL01 (sample SAMN08290444, study PRJNA428436) | hydrothermal vent metagenome | isolation source: Deep-sea hydrothermal vent chimney 2 | place: Pacific Ocean: Juan De Fuca Ridge | depth 2182 m m
CAGCGGGTGATGATCGCCATGGCACTGGCAGCGAAACCTGACTTATTGATTGCCGATGAGCCAACTACTGCACTGGATGTTACTATTCAGGCCCAGGTACTGGATTTGCTCAAAGAAGTTCAGAAAAAAACTGGCATGGCGATTTTATTGATCACCCATGATCTTGGCATTGTTGCCGATCGGGTTGATCGTCTGGCGGTGATGTATGCCGGACAGATCATTGAGACGGCCACACGTGAACAATTTTTTTCAGCTTCTGCTCATCCCTATTCACGTAAACTGTTTGCTGCCCTGCCAAACATGGGTAAACGTGATACCCAGCTTGAAACCATACGTGGCAATGTGCCGCCCCTGGATACTGAATTTAAGACTTGCCGGTTTGTGGAACGCTGTGAACAGGCTCATGCCCCCTGCCATTCTGAAATACCGGACTGGTACCAATTAAGCAATGGCCATCAGGTGCGCTGCCATTTATATGCGCAACGTTCGTCGATTGATGAAAGCTGTTTTAAGGCCAAAGCAGAATCTCTGAAAACCGAAAGTCGAGCAGAGAAACCGCTGGTCATGAAGGCGCGGGATCTTAAAGTCCACTTTCCCATTCGCAAAGGATTATTTAAACGCACCGTTGGACAGGTGTATGCCGTCGATGGCATTGATCTTAATTTACATCAGGGACAAACTCTGGCTCTGGTGGGTGAGTCTGGCTGTGGCAAGACCACAGTCGGCAAAGCTTTATTACAATTGATTCGACCCAGTGCCGGTTCGGTGAGTTTGCATGTACAGAATCAGCAGCAGGAACTGACCACGCTCAAAGGCAGTAAACTGCGTCGGCTACGTGCACACTTTCAGATTATTTTTCAGGATCCTTTTTCATCCCTGAATCCTCGAATGATGGTGGGTGAGATTCTGCAGGAAGGCATGCGTGCACAGCACATAGTCACAACATCAGCCCAAGGTGAACAGATGATCGACCGTTTACTGGAACAGGTGGGTATGCCGCTTGATGCAAAGTATCGTTATCCACATGAATTTTCCGGTGGACAGCGACAGCGTATCAGTATTGCCCGGGCATTGGCTGTTAAACCGGATGTTATAGTCTGTGATGAACCCACCAGTGCACTGGATGTTTCAGTACAGGCACAGACTTTGAATTTATTAAAAAAATTGCAACTGGAACTGGGGGTAAGCTATCTCTTCATTACCCATAATATATCCGTAGTAGAATATTTAGCGCATGAAATTGCGGTGATGTATCTCGGGCGTATTGTTGAAAAAGGCCCAGCCGAGACATTATTAACATCGCCCAAACATCCTTACACGCAGGCCCTGTTATCAGCCGTGCCGGTAATTGAAAAAAGCAAAAATAGAAAAATCATCCGACTTGAAGGTGAGTTACCTTCATCTATTTATCCCCCGCAGGGCTGCCACTTTCATCCCCGCTGTGCACAGGCAATAGAAAAATGCAGGCAAACTTATCCACCTGTTTCGATTTTAGATAGCGAGCATGAAGTCCGTTGTCATCTGATGACAATCACGGCAGGCAAAGTGGAATCAGATAACGCAGAGCTTATTAATTAGGTGTAGGTTGGGCAGAGCAACGCGAAGCCCAACAGAAATGATCGCAACAATGTTGGGTTTCGCGTTGCTCTACCCAACTTACGAGACTCTAATTTTGTGGGGATAACTCAGGTTCCGGAGTATTCGCAATGGTGGGCATAAACCCCATGCCCACCCTATCTATGCTAACGCCCGCTCTCCTTTTGGGAGATGGGTAGTTTATTTCAATAAACCATAGACACCCAGTGAGTAGGCTCGCTGCTCATCGCCTTCGAGAGCTGATGGGCTAATGCTGGAACCGGGGCGTAAGTTGCGGTTTAGATAACGGGTATCGCCAGTACCTTTGTCGAAGGCAACCGTTGCGGCTTTGGGAAAGTAATATCCCAGTATGTCGCCTTTTTCGACACCGACCGTAACGTTGAATCGGGTTTTGATGAGCCCTGTTTTTTTAATTTTAAGCATACGACTTTCCCATACCACTACGAGCTTGTCTTCTATTTTACGTAGTATTTTGACAGTCATTTCGGTGGGCCGGGCATAGTAGGCACCGATACCGGTAAGTACGCCGGAGTGGGGTATTTCATTTTTCAGATCAACCAGCATGATGGGGCGGTTATCATATTGTTTACGCTTTACCAGTTCGCCGCCTACATAGTCGAGCAAATTATTGTTAACCAGGAATGATTTATAAACGTCAATTTGAGTTTGTGCGAAGTGACGTACCTGACTGCGTAATAGGGTGGATTCAGTAAAGCGGGATGACTTTTCTTTACCGATAATTTGTAGCACCCGATTGGATTCATCCAGCGTGCTTTGTAATTTATTCTGCTCTGATTCCAGCTGTTTGATTTTATTCTCTGCGCTATTCAGTTGTTGTAGTAAGGACTGGTTGCGACTTTCAAGTTCCTGTGTACTGATGGGGGTTTGACAACCGCTTAATATAAATAAGCAGGGTACTATCGATAAATAAATAAATCGAAACACATTGATACTCCAGGTGAATCAGGGTTGATTTATGCTGCCAACCAGGAAAGTTTGACTTAATAGTCGTTTGTTTTCCAGCCGTACTTCCAGAATATAGCTGCCTTCGCTAAAACCTTCCACTGGGAGATCAATTTGAAAAAAGTGATTGCCTTCACTGGCAGATAAAATGACAGGCTTCTGGGCTATTTTTATGCGTCCACTGCCGTCCAGGAGTGCAGCCTGTAACAGAGTAGGAGCATTGACCATATTTTTGAAATGGAAACCGACATAGAGTCTGCGTCCGGGTTGCAAGTTTGTTTCCTGCGCCTGGTTCAATGATTTTAATGGGCTGGAGCTTAACAGAACTTTATCAATTTTTGGTTGGCGGGCATCTATGGCTTGTTCAAGTGAGGCTTCAATCTTCAAGAGCCAGTTACTGCGTCCATAAACGGATTGTATTTGCTCAAGGAAGATGCTTGCCTGGGTTAATCGATCTTCATTGATGGACTGGGTGATCTGGTTTTCCAGTTGAATTTTGATGGCGCGGAGTTGTTCCTTTGCATGACGGTTGTGCGGGGAAACTGAGAGTACCTTTTGATAATGCTGGTAAGCATTATTATTTCCCGGGCTGATGTATAGACCATTATTAAAATTTTCATCGGCCAGCTTTAGCAGGTTCATGATTCTGGCAATATTACTTATAGCCTGTTGCAGTTCTTTTTGTTGCGTGAGCAACGGTGCATGCTTAGTGTTTAGTCTGCCGAGTAGACTATCGAGTGCCTGTAGATCTTTGCGTAATCGCCATGAAGCTGACTGTTGTATTGATTTTGTCAACCAGCGACGATTTATATTCCCTAAAAGAATGAGTGCTTCCTGATTATCAGCTTGAAGTCTTAGTATCGTTTCAAGTTCGCTAATAGCGTTATTTTTGTCTGCGCTAAAGATAGTGCCTGACTCGATATATTTTTTCGCCTTATCAAGTTGCCCGGCTATGGTTTGTGCCTGCTGTAATTGTTCCCGGGTGTTAATAAATTTTACTTCTTCACTTAGCTCAGGAAAGCTGTCCTGCATTTGTGCCATCAGCTCAAGTGCCTGTGAGGGTTTTTTGGTGTCAATCAGAGATTGAATTTTATCAATGTAGTTTAATTTTAGAGCATGCTGTGTTTTTATTATTTGTTGTACTTTAATTTCATCGGTCTCTACGGATGTTTTTACCGGTGTTACCACGGAAGCAGGTATGGTGGATGTTTTGACTTCATTTTTTTGAACTTTATCAGCTGTTTGCTGATGAGTTAAGGGCTGTATTTTTTCGAAAAATTTATTCAGCCAGCTGATATTAAAACTTTTGCTGTAGTTAATGAGTTCATTGCGTTGTTGATAAATCAGGCTGCCGCTAATTAGTAACACAAGGATCAGCAGAAAACCCCGAAAGGCTTTTCGCTCATGAGGTTTAGAAACGGATGCCGATGTTGCTGGAGCTGCGGTGTTGCTGGAGCTGCTATTATTTATATGCGAATCAAACTCGGCACCAACTAATGTCCGGGCATGGTGGTCTTTACCTTTTTGTTGAAAGGAAGTATTTCGTTCTTCGATCGCGAGCAGATCGGCATCGCTTATTTTATCTAATGCCTGGATTAGTTCAGCAGCCGTCTGGTAACGATCATCGGCTTCTTTTGCCATGCAGGTGTTGATAATAGGTTGAAAGATTTTCAGTTCGCCAGAGAGTTCAGGAATGGCGGCGGTGATATGTTTGATGCCAATGGCAACAGCAGAGTCAGCATCGTAGGGAACATAGCCACTGAGTACATAAAAGAACACGACACCCAGACTATAGATATCCGAACGGTGATCAGCATTGAGTCCTTTGTTTTGTTCCGGACTCATGTAATAGGGGGTGCCCAACGCGCTGCCCGCTTTGGTCAGGCCATGGTTGTTTTGGTAACTACGGGCGATACCAAAGTCCATTAACAGCACACGGTTATCACCTTCGTGCAGCATGATATTTTCAGGCTTAACATCCCGATGTACGTAACCTTTTTTGGCGGCAAAATTCAGAGCCCGGGCGATATCCTTGATAATGTTGATGAGTTCTTTTCTGGAAAGATCCATATAGGCCTGTTTCAAATCACGCCCGGCAATGTATTCCATTGAAAGATAGTGATAGCCTTGATACACACCAACATCGAAGACAGTAACAATATTGGGATGCATGAGTTGGCTGACGATACGGGCTTCACGTAGAAAGCGTTTGGAGAATTGCTCGCCCTGTACCTGATTCTGATCGAGAATTTTCAGGGCAACTTTGCGGTTAAGACTTTCCTGAATGGCAAGATATACAGTTGCCATACCGCCACGACCCAGCACCCCCTTAATACGATATCCGGGAATTTTGATCGGGGAGGAAGTCTTGTTTGCTGTAGCGTCTTGTCCGTTCACGCGGTGTTATTTTGGCCTTGAGCCCGAGTTAAATACAGGGTTTAGAATTAAATAATTCACTTTGGCTAATATTAGGATGGAAATTAGCTGTACGCAAAGATTTTTATCTTGCGGCTGAAGTGTTGATTTAGAAATATCTAATACCCCAGGTCTTGATGGGAGAGAGAGCTAGCGGAAGAACCGTGGCTAATGATGTGTTGCAAGTTTAGCCTGGGGGCTTAACTAGATTGGCGGGTGACATCGACGTAGAGCGTCAGGCGCTGACCGGGTTGCAGGTATTTATTTTTGTTAATGCGGTTCCAACGGCATAACTGATCAATGCTGACCCGAAATCTTTGTGAAATGCGGGCAAGAGAGTCACCGGCACGGACACGGTAACCGATACGTTTGGTAATATTACGTGAACGTGGTGGAGTAAAAAATACGGAAGAATCATTGTGTGATACTGATTTACCGGTACGTGACCAGATCACCAGCTTTTGTCCCGGCATCAATGGGTCACGCGGTGCCATGCTGTTCCAGCTTGCCAGTTGGCGCACGCTGACTTTATGGCGACTGGCCAGATCCCAGAAGGTATCGCCAGTCTGCACTATGTGAGTCAGTTTAATCCCTTTGCGGGGAATATTTTGTCGCTTACTTTTGCGTTGGCTGGCACTCAGGCGGTAGCTCTGTGGGCGTTTGCTGGCCACGGGAATAGTCAGGCTATGCCCGGCGCGCAGACGGGTGCCACGGATGTGATTGACCTGTTTGATGGTCTGGATGCTGGTGCGGTATTTCTGTGAAATGCTGCTGAGTGTTTCGCCGGAACGTATTTTATGGCGTACCCAGGTGATATGAGCATTATCGGGTAGTTTTGCCAGTTTTTCACGGAAGATGTCGGCTTTGTCCAGGGGTAGCAACAGGTAGCTGGGGCCTTTGGGCGAGGTGGCCCAGCGGTTGAAGCCGGGGTTAAGCTGATACAGGGCATCCAGCTCGATTTCAGCCAGCTCTGCGGCTTTTGCCAGATCAAGCTGATGCTTGATTTCGACCCGTTCGAAGTAGGGTTCGTTGGCAATCGCCGGCATATCGAGTTGATAGGCTTCCGGATTCTCAATGTATATTTTCAGCGCCAGTAGTTTGGGCACATAGGCGCGGGTTTCGGGTGGCAGGCTCAGCGACCAGAAATCAGTAGGCTTGCCCTTGCGGCGATTCTTTTTAATCGCGCGATGAACCGTGCCTTCACCGGAGTTGTAGGCGGCCAGTGCCAGCAACCAGTCACCCTTGAATTGTTTTTGCAGGTTGGTGAGCAGTCGTGCGGCGGACTGGGTTGCCGCGTAAACATCACGGCGGCCATCATACCACCAGTCCTGTTTCAGACCGTAGCGACGGCCGGTGGATGGAATAAACTGCCAGATGCCTGAAGCGCGACCGTGAGAATAGGCGAAAGGCTGAAAGGCACTTTCGACTATCGGCAGCAGGGCAATTTCACTGGGCATATTGTTGTTTTCCAGGGTTTCAACAATATAATAAAGGTAGGGGCGGGCACGTTCTGCCACCCGTTGCATATAGGCCGGATGGCGGATGTACCAGTTAAGTTGTTGCTGAATGCGTCGGTGCTCGATATCTTCAATGGCAAAACCATCACGGATGCGCTGCCATAGATCATCGGGCTTGGTATTGGCAAAGATGTTGCTGCCCGCGTCAAAGCCTGACCAGTCAGCTGGAAAACTGGCATCCCCGCTGACCCGATATTCGCTGATTGCGGCGAGCGTCGGGGTGCCGACTGGTTTTTTCAGCTCAGATTCGGAAACTAATTTTTCCGGTTCTGCTATAGCTTGAGCATCACTGGGAGCCAGGCTGGCTTCCTGTGGCATCAGATTGCAGGCGCTGAGCAACACGGTGGTCAGCATGAGAAAAAGCATTGAAAATAATAAGGAATTTCGCATTAATCTGATTTCAGCTCTCTCATGTGCGAATATAATAAGGTGGCTACCACACAAATACTGTGATGCCAATTAATTAGGTGTAATTAAATCAGTTGCTAAGGCAGAGTACTGAATGCGATACAGTATATCAAACCGATAATTTTGTTGTCGGGATATTCAACGGAAAACTTTAATCGGCGTATAAATTTGCATGCAATTTCGTAAAAAAAATCCGGACTCTAAACGCCGCACTAATCGCTGTGACCCGGCTCCCAGGGTCTGGCATGAATTATTCGACTGGTTTGACAGCCGAGTGGGCGTGCAGCTGGTAAAAACAGAAAAGCGGCTGCTGGATGAAATCCTGCCCGATTTGTTTGGGTATTATCTGGTGGCACTGGCGCATCCTCTACAGGCGGACAAATTTACCGCTAGCCGGGTATCGCGGCAGATGGTGATGAATATTTGTGCCGAGGAGTATTTGCCACCGCTGGAGCCCTCGGGTTTTCAGGGCGAGGTTCATCAGCTTCCGTTACAAACGGATACGGTTGATGTGCTGATTCTGCCGCATATTCTTGAATTTTCTTCACAGCCTCATGAGGTGTTGCGTGAAACTGAGCGGGTGTTAATCGCAGAAGGTCACGTGGTGATTTTAGGCTTTAATCCCTTCAGCTTCTGGATGCTCTGGCGGCTGGCGCTGGGTTGGCGAAAAATGGTGCCGTGGTGCGGTACTTTTCGCAGCGTTAACCGGGTGCGGGACTGGTTATCACTATTAGGATTTGATCTGCTGGAAACCCATTACTATTTTTTTCGGCCTCCGCTGCAACACAGTGGTTTACTCCGTAAACTGGGTTTTCTGGAAAAACTGGGGCAACGCCTGTGGCCGATCTTTGGTGGCGGCTATGCCATTGTTGCCAAGAAACGGGTGGTCACCCTGACCCCGATTCGTCCACGCTGGACCACACGCAAACGCATTGTTGCCACCGGACTAGTCGAACCTATGAAACCTCATCACAAGGAAAATTATGAACAAGATAGTTGAAGCCTGGACCGATGGTGCATGTCGAGGTAATCCCGGCCCCGGTGGTTGGGGTGCCTTATTACGTTACGATGATAAAGAGAAAAAACTTTGCGGTGGCGAACCTGAAACCACTAATAACCGCATGGAGTTGATGGCTGCCATTATGGCTCTGGAAAGTTTAACCCAGACCTGTAGTGTCATACTCACCACCGACTCAACCTATGTCATGAAAGGTCAGACCGAGTGGATGCCCAACTGGATAAAACGCGGCTGGAAAACAGCCGCAAAAAAGCCGGTCAAAAATGTCGATCTCTGGAAACGTCTGGATGCCGCCGTACAACGGCACGAAGTCAAATGGAAATGGGTGAAAGGTCATAGCGGCCATGCTGAAAATGAAATTGCCGATGAACTGGCCAATCAGGGTATTGATGAGATGGGGGATTGAATGCGATCCTTAAATTTGATCTAAATCATAAGCTTTCCATTTTATAGTGGGCAGTTTATTTGGTGAACGAAGCCGCGTTTGACCGAACCGTCAGGCTTGTATATTTTGCCGGCATTCTGTTTTTGATCCCGCTGGAATAAAATCAAAGATCACTTTATTATCTCCTTACTGATGAATCAATGAGGAAGAATAATGTCTGTTTCCAGGTTTGTGTCTCTACTGCTGTTTACATTTTCACTGTTATTTTATGGCGCGTTGGCGCAGGCGGCGGGTGATCCTGTCAAAGGCAAGGACAAGGCGGCGGCCTGTACTGGTTGTCATGGCGAGGATGGCAACAGTCTGGCTCCAAATTTCCCCAAACTGGCCGGCCAGTATGCTGACTATATCGTCAAGCAGGTGAATGACTTTCTGCAGAACAAGCGTTCAGATCAAATTATGAGCGGCATGGCGGCTACCGCAGGGGGCGCTGAAAATCTGGCGGATATTGCCGCCTTTTTTGCCAACCAGAAAATGTCGAAGGGAACTCCGGTAAAATCAGCAACGGCAGAACAGGGTAAAATACTCTACTTGAAAGGCGATCCAAAACGGGATATTTATGCCTGCATCAATTGCCATGGTAAAAATGGTAAAGGCGCATCGAAGTCAAATCCCTTTTTCCCGGTCATCGGCGGTCAGCATAAGGATTACCTGCTGAAAACCCTGAAAGACTTCAAATCAAAAACGCGAACTAATGATCCGGCCGGGATGATGGCTAATGTTGCAGTAAATATGAGTGATGCGGATATCGAGGCAGTCTCGACCTATCTTGCCGGTCTGTAGAGCCGCTCTCTGTAAAGTACAGTCCTGGCTTTGTTCAAAAGGCTACACGGATCGGGCAGGAGCCGGTATAATCTCGGCTTTTGCTCTCCAGGTGGCCGACGCGATGTTAGAACTCAACCCGATTTTCACACAGATCAAAGATATGCAGACGCGCGTCGATGCGCTCAGGGGGTATCTTTGACTACGAAGTTAAGTGTGAAAGGCTGGATGAGGTTTGCCGCGAATTAGAGCAACCGACAGTCTGGGATGATCCCTTGCGGGCGCAGGATCTGGGTCGGGAACGTGCCCAGCTGGAGCAGATCGTTGATACGGTTTCCGGACTGGATGAGATGTTGGCCGATGCCAACGAACTTCTGCAAATGGCTGCGGAAGAAAATGATGAAGACACGGTAGATTCTGTAAAACAGGATTTACAGCTGCAGGAAGAAAAACTGGCGAAGCTGGAATTTCAGCGCATGTTCTCCGGTGAAATGGATCCGAATAACGCCTTTCTTGATATACAGTCGGGTTCCGGTGGCACCGAAGCTCAGGACTGGGCCGACATACTTCTACGCATGTATCTGCGCTGGGGTGAGCGGCGCGGCTTCAAAACCGAATTAATCGAAGTCTCTGACGGTGAAGTGGCGGGCATCAAAGGGGCCACCATTCAATTTAGCGGTGAATACGCTTATGGTTGGTTACGCACGGAAACCGGTGTGCACCGTCTGGTACGCAAATCTCCCTTTGACTCGGGTAATCGCCGGCATACCTCCTTTGCCTCGGTTTTTGTCTCACCTGAAGTCGATGACAATATCGATATTGAAATTAATCCATCTGATTTGCGTATTGATACCTATCGCGCCAGTGGAGCCGGTGGTCAGCATGTAAATAAAACTGACTCGGCGGTGCGCCTGACTCATGAACCTTCCGGGATTGTGGTTCAATGTCAAAGTGGACGCTCTCAGCATCAGAACAAAGACAACGCCATGAAGCAGTTAAAGGCGAAGTTATATGAAATGGAAATACAGAAACAGAATGCCGAGAAAATGGTATTAGAAGAAAGTAAATCCGATATTGGCTGGGGCAGCCAGATTCGTTCCTATGTACTGGATCAGTCACGGATTAAAGATTTACGTACCAATGTTGAAACCAGCAATACCCAGGCAGTGCTCGATGGTGACATTGATATGTTCGTTGAAGCCAGCCTGAAAGCGGGCTTGTAAGATATTAACCGCAGAGGACGCAAAGGTTCGCAGAGAATAATTAAGGAAACACGAGTTGATTACGTTTATCGTGTTTACCATGAACGATGGAATGAATCAACGTTTTCTTTTGTAAGCTCAAATATTCTGCGTACCTTTGCGGTTAACTAAAAA
>VAPL010264545.1_pt1 | contig 10495 bp, 9 predicted proteins | sample 3395061 | NCBI WGS metagenome assembly VAPL01 (sample SAMN08290444, study PRJNA428436) | hydrothermal vent metagenome | isolation source: Deep-sea hydrothermal vent chimney 2 | place: Pacific Ocean: Juan De Fuca Ridge | depth 2182 m m
GAGGCGGTTAATAGCGACTGGCTTAGGGACTTATCCCTACTAATTTCTGTGTCATCAAACGGATGCCAGATACGCCAAACCGGATTTGTTGCCTTAATGTCTGAGGAAACCATGATATAGTCCAAAAGCGCCTGTAGGTAGCGTTTTTGCGCGGGTAAATAAAATCGCGACGAGGTGGGGTTAGCCCCATTTTTTTTGCTGAGAACAAGCGTTGCATTTGGGTCAAACAGGCAAGGCCCGCCTTCATCACCCAAAACTATTTCAATACTAGAGCGTCCAAATAGTTTTTCATAGTTATCCAAGCCCGGACCATCGTTAAAATCACCCAGAACTACAACGCTGTCCCCCACCCCCAAGTGATAATCGACCCGGTTACGAAGCCAAATAGATTGAGCAAGTTGTTTACGTCGGTTTTCTATGGAAATTCGTATGACCTCTTGTTTACCACGAGCACCATGGGGGGCTTTTGATTTGATATGTACACCAATAAGCCGGATTTCCTTACCCGATTTAAGTCGGACGAAAACTTCAAGCGGGGGTTTTGAAAATCGCACGGAATCAGGGGTGCGGTCTGTATCCAAATCCCATCGGAAAACACCATCAAATCGTGGCGCGCCGCCGCTACCCTTTTTGCCGGTTTGCTCGCCTTTAGGGTCATGTTTTACTGACATGAAAGTGGGATCAAAAAGCAGCGCAATTTCCTGTTGTGTGCTATTTTGAAATCCAACAATGGCTTTGTTAGATTTCAAACTAAAATGGGAAGCAAAATTTTCCAGCGCCATCGTGGAAGACCTTCGTTTATTCGCATCTGGGGCCTCGATGATCATAATGGCATCGGCATCAATTGCTTTAAATACTGCTCCTAAAGCCAAGATTTGTTGACGCTTAGTAACGTCATAGCGCCGAGACCAGCTTGAATCATTTATGAGCAGCCCATTGTCATCAAACAGAGCGTCAAACCATTCGATATTATAAGTTGCAAGTCGCATCAGGCTGCGCTTTTTCGGATTTCATCAAACGCCTCATTAACAGCGATCAACCGTTTTTCAGCCATTTTTATCATTTCTTGCGGAACACCGCGGGCAATCATCCTATCCGGGTGGCTTTCACGCACCATATTTCGCCACGCCAATCGTGCTTGATCCAACCCTGCGTCTGGCTCCAGTCCAAGTACATGGTAAGGGTCTGGTGACGCGTCCGGTACAAAACGAGTTCGCAACCCTCGAAACTGGCTACTTGTAAGTCCAAAGATTTCCGCTACGCGTTCAAGGAAAAGGTCTTCGTTAGGATGGTACTCTCCATCGGCTACAGCAATGTGGAACAGCCCTTCGATCAGATCGCACAATGTGCCCTGATCAGCAACAAACATCGTTTTAATACGGGCGGCGTATTCTTCGAACCCAGCTACATCTTGCCGGGCAAGGTTGAATAGTCGGGCGGCGTTTTTTTCCTCGGCTTTTGGTGTGTGAAATACCTCGCGAAAAGCAGAAACTTCGTCACGCGTCACGAGACCATCAGCTTTGGCCATCTTGGCTGCAAGTGCAATAACCGCGATGGCGAAAGCCGCAGATTTTTCTGGGGGGCTGCGCAACTTGTCAAAAACTGCAGAAAGGGGCTCTCCGCTGTTGAGTGCGCCAAGCGCGTCGGTAATTCGGGTCCAGATCGACATTTTATTAGTGTTAGCTGCTTTAAATCAAACTGTCAGGCCGGATCACAATTTTTTTAGGGCATTTGTGAAATTAGTGGTTATTCCAACTCCCGTATTCCTGCGGGCGTATCTATCACAGCAATAATCTTTGGAGTGGGGCCGAAGATAATCTCTATCAAATCCAAATTGTTCTGTGGCTCAAGCATCCGGCGAAGCGCACCCGCATCCGGGTGCGAAATCCGAAGTGATTTTAAGCGGCAACCTCTATCCGGAAGCAAATTTGCCGGATGTTTTCCACCCTGCCAAGTGATCAGAGCAGGGTAAGCACCATCGAATGGCAGTTTTCCATTTCGCGGCACCGCCATTTGCCAAGACAATTCGCCCCTCGTAAACGAAACAATATCACCGATCCCCGCTGGTGCATCCGCAATTGCGCTTGCCATGTCGTCGCAGCGTGCAATCCAGTTTGTTAGCTGAGGTGTTCCACTAAAATTGTCGAGATTAAACCAGCGTGGGTGGCTTGGTTTCGGGTGATCAGGATCAATTGCTATTACCTCCAGGTAAATTTCAGGTCCAAGCGAAAGTAATCTGTTATGGGTGGCCATTTGCGGATGTTGACCGCCTGGGCTTAAGGAGACTCCCAATTGTTTCTCGACAAAGGTCGCTCCTTCAGAAATTGATCGTGCGCTGATAGCTATGTGGTCTAATCGTAGTATTGATTTTTGGGACATTTCTATTTATCCAATAAACCCTCTTAAGCACTAACCTTTTGTTTTACTGATAAGTTTCAGTATTTCTTTTGCGGCATCCGGAATATTTGTCCCCGGTCCAAATATTGCTTTCACACCAGTTTTTCTTAAAAAATCGTAGTCCTGCTGCGGTATCACACCTCCGCAGACTACGATAATTTCGCCGGCATCCTGAGTCTTCAGCGCAGCTATCAATTTTGGAGCAAGCGTTTTGTGGCCGGCGGCTTGGCTTGAAATTCCAACAATATGGACATCGTTATCAACTGCGTCTTGCGCCGCCTCTTCCGGGGTTTGAAATAGCGGACCAACATCAACATCAAAACCAATATCGGCAAATGCTGTTGCAATGACCTTGGCGCCTCGGTCATGCCCATCCTGGCCCATTTTCACAACAAGCATTCGCGGCCGACGCCCTTCTTGCTTGGCGAATTCATTAACTTCTTGTTGGATAGCTGCGAACTCAGCGTCGTCCTTATAAGCCGCACCATAGACGCCAGCCAATGTTTTAACTTCAGCCCTGTGACGTCCAAATGCCTTTTCCATCGCCATTGAAATTTCTCCTACGGTGGCTCGCGCACGCGCTGCATCTATTGCAAGTTCCAACAGATTTCCAGAATCTTCTTTTGCGGTTACTTGTAATTTATCTAGTGTCAATTGAACCACTCCGTTGTCGCGCGAAGCCCGAATTTGTTCCAGCTTTGCAATTTGGGCATCGCGTACCGCGGTGTTGTCAATATCGCGAACTTCAACAGGATCATTGGTTTCGGGGCGGAACTTATTAACTCCGACAATCACCTCATCACCACGATCTATCGCCGCTTGCTTACGTGCTGCTGCCTCTTCAATGCGCAGCTTTGGCATGCCACTGGCAACGGCTTTTGTCATTCCGCCTATATCATCAATCTCGCAAATCAATTTCCAAGCTTCATTGGTTAGATCGCTAGTGAGTTTCTCAACATAATAAGACCCAGCCAGTGGGTCGACAACGTTTGTTACACCGGTTTCATTTTGTAGGATTAGTTGGGTATTACGTGCAATTCTTGCAGAAAACTCTGTTGGCAAAGCGATTGCCTCATCGAAGGAATTTGTGTGTAAACTTTGTGTACCGCCCATGACCGCGCTCATGGCTTCGAATGCAGTGCGTACGATGTTATTATAAGGATCCTGTTCCTGCAAGCTAACGCCTGATGTTTGACAATGGGTGCGTAGCATCAATGATTTTTCTTGTTTCGGTTCGAACTCGGACATAATTCGATGCCAAAGAAAGCGCGCAGCGCGCAGTTTTGCTGCTTCCATAAAAAAATTCATACCAATAGCAAAAAAGAACGACAATTGCCCCGCAAAGGCATCCACATCCATTCCGCGAGCAATTGCAGCACGTACATATTCGCGACCATCCGCGAGTGTAAATGCCAATTCTTGAACAAGGTTCGCCCCGGCCTCTTGCATATGGTAGCCCGAAATTGAGATCGAATTAAAACGTGGCATTTGGGCCGAGCTAAACTCAATAATATCGCCAACAATCCTCATAGAGGGCTCTGGCGGATATATATATGTGTTGCGAACCATAAATTCTTTCAGCACATCATTCTGTATAGTTCCGGACAGGTCGCCCCTTGCCACACCCTGTTCTTCACCAGCCACGATAAAATTCGCTAAAACGGGAATTACAGCACCATTCATTGTCATGGAAACGCTGACTTTATCCAATGGGATACCATCAAACAGGGTTTTCATGTCCTCAACTGAATCAATTGCGACACCAGCTTTACCGACGTCACCGACCACGCGTTCGTTGTCACTGTCATATCCACGATGGGTTGCCAGATCGAAAGCAACAGACACACCTTGTTGCCCGGCAGCCAGCCCTTTGCGATAAAATTCGTTGCTTTCTTGAGCAGTAGAAAACCCGGCATATTGTCGGATTGTCCAGGGACGTCCCGTATACATTGTCGCACGCGGTCCGCGCGTAAAAGGTGCACAACCGGGTAAGCTACCCATATGACCCAGGCCTTCAACATCTGCTTTGGTGTAAACCGGTTTAACTGTAATTCCTTCAGGCGTTTTCCAATTTAGGTCATCAAGCGTACGACCTCGGAGTTCTTTCTCGGCACGACGCTGCCAATTTATATAGTCTGTCATCGAGTTTCTCCCTGTAACAAACAGGTGCTTGTTTGGTTTATTGGTGATAATTTGGCTTTTTGCGTGGTCGTAATTCTATTTGAACACCCTATATTCAGGGGGAACGGAGTACACATGAAGCAGCTTTTTTCGCTTATGTTTTTAGTAACTATCGGTTTTGGCGTTAATGCCGAAGGCAACCCACCACTTGATATCAGGTTGGCGAATGATGTGACTCTTGCAGAATTTCTTTGGCAAAACAGACTGATTGTTGTTTTTGCGGACTCTGAACGTGATCCCGCATTGCAGAAACAGCTGGATCTTTTACAGGAACGAACTTCAGATCTGACTGAGCGGGATGTTGTTGTTATAGTCGATTTTAATGCCGAAAACCCTTCTGAAATTCGCAAAAAGCTGCGCCCACGTGGGTTTGGATTTGTTATGATTGATAAGGATGGAATCATCAAATTACGCAAAGCCTCACCATGGGACACTCGAGAGATTTCCCGCTCTATTGACAAAACGAACCTACGCCAGCAGGAACTGCGGGATGCACGCGCTGGTGGTTCATAAAGTAATTGATACATTGTCACGTTCATTTTATCTCGTCCGCGTAGACAAAGAATGTCAGGGGATCCAATTCAGGGACCCAGCTTTCCAACGCTTGCAATGCTTCTGAAACATATTCGGGTGCAGTCGCATAAAAAGTTACGACGTCACTACCCAAGAATCCACGTAATTCTTTAAGTCTGAACTCTCCAAGTCGTATCCAGTTGGAGCTGACTGCATCCTCAAACCAAGTGCTATATATCATGGCAACTTTTACTGACTTGCTTTTAGCTAGGGGTCCGGCCCATTGCATATCGTTTTCGCTCAACCGAAGCGCCAACGCTTCGGTTGATGCCAGCCCCCAAAGATCAAGAACGTAATTTGGATTATTCCAGGCGACCCAACCTATGTCATTAACCGCAACCGGAGCTTTAAGAAACTTCTTTGCGAACGTAGACATCTGTCCCTGTTGGGTATGAATTGCACGCGAATTGACTGGGAAACTAACCACCACCTCGGGCAAATATAAAATCGCCGGAATAAGAATGGAAATAGACGCAAGAAAGGCAACAATCGCCCGATTTATTGTTGCGGCAACGCCCCCGATTAAAAATACAAAACCAGCAACAAGCGACACTAAAATATATTGTTCGTATCGATTCAACCAGCCAATTTGACCGAAAAATAGATGCCCCACCCCAGCTAAAATCAGCACCAATGCAAAAATATTAAATGGGCCAGAACGAACTTCTCTGTTCAATGCTAGAACTGACCAGACAGCAATTATAAATCCAAGTAAGATAGCGCCGCCAACTGTGGAAATGTTGTTGCGAAATATTGCAATCCGCTCCTGTAGAATGTTTAGGTCAGCCCCAACTGCGATCAATTGTTTTGCTTGAATTGAGTTTGGTAAAGGATCAAGGCCCAAAGTTGTCAAGAATCCAGAAAATATGACTAAAGGAAGGATGGCCAAAGCCAGGCCAAATAACGCCTGTTTATATTGTCGAGTGAACAACAAAACCAAGCAGGCCAATACAGAAAGCGCAAGTCCCTCATATCGCAATAGGGGCGAAAAAAAAATCCCCAAATACAAAAGCAGCCATGACGGTTGGCCTTTCAAATGGCGGATAATTCCAAGCAAAATTACCAAACTCGCAGCAGCATGCAGTGTGTGCTCCATGCCTAAAAACGCTGTGCTGGACATCAACAACGCAATTGGGCCGCCTATCGCCAAACCTAGTCCAACGAGATGTAGCCTGGCTGAGCTGTACCCCCCTTCGATCAAAATTTTAGCCCAAAAAAAAGCCATCAGGGTTAGACCGACAACGTTCCAAAGTATTGGCAATAAGCGTTGATATTCCGGGGGTAGGACTGGTAAAAGTAAAAATGGGTAGAGCACTGAAGATGCTGCTGAAGAATATTCGCCCGGATTTACCCCATACATACCCCGGCCAATGCCTTCCGCCATCGCTAGATGAATATACACATCATCCAGCGGATAATCGAAACTGCCACCAGTTAGCTTCAATACCGAAATTTCCAGAAACAAAAGGAATAAAAAACCAGACAACACTGAGGTGACAACCAAAGTATGGTCGTAACAAGAGCGGGTCATTCGAATTCCATAATGATCGCATCAACCGGAAGGTTCTCACCAGCTACAGCACTGATTTTGCTGATTTTTCCAATTTTTTCAGCCCTTAGAATATTTTCCATTTTCATGGCCTCGATGGTGCAAAGCGGCTGACCTTCTTGGATGTTATCACCCACCGAAACGGGAATATTTACAATAAGCCCGGGCATTGGGCAGAGTAAAAACTTGGAGGTATCTTGAGCGGTCTTAAGAGGCATAAGCGCTGCCAATTCTGCTTGCCGGGGGGTGCGAACGAAAACTTTCAGGTCCGCCCCCCGCGTCCTCACTCGAAACCCGTTTGGTATTTTCTGTATTTTCAAGGTCATAGTTTCACCGTCTATACAAAGAACGGCCAAGCTTTGACCCGGGGTCCAATCACTTTCCACCCTTATTTCAATTCCATCGTCAAATTGAATTGAAGCGCCTTTTCGGTCAGCTTTGCTTTTGACGGAAAAGTCGGTGCCCTGCAGCGAAACGACCCAGTCGCCCCCTATTTTTCGCTCATGATTATCCATGCGGCCAGAAACACGAGTACGCCGAATCTCTGCGACCCGATACATGGCCGTCGCAGCTGCGGCAATTTTTTTCAATTCGTTGTTTGACAGCGTAACGCCCCCAAACCCATCCGGATATTCTTCTTCAATAAAGGCCGTAGTGATATCGCCGGAAACAAATTTTGGATGATCCATCACGGCGCTCAAAAATGGGATATTATGTCCGATACCCTCTACTTCAAATGTGTCTAATGCAGTGCGCATACCTAACAACGCCGCCTTACGGTTAGGTGCCCAAGTACAAAGTTTAGCGATCATCGGATCGTAGTACATACTAATTTCACCGCCTTCGAAGACCCCTGTATCATTACGGATCACCCGATCTTTGGTCGCGGTTTCTAAAGGTGGACGATATCGGGATAAACGCCCTATCGAAGGTAGAAAATTACGATAGGGGTCTTCTGCATAAATCCGACTTTCAATTGCCCATCCATTCAAATGAACATCTTTCTGGGCAATTGATAATTTTTCACCATTTGCCACGCGGATCATTTGTTCTACCAGATCAACGTTGGTAATTAGCTCAGTTATGGGGTGCTCGACCTGAAGCCGCGTATTCATTTCAAGGAAAAAAAAGTTTCTTTCTGAATCCACAATGAATTCAACTGTTCCAGCACTACTGTAGCCAACCGCTTGTGCCAAAGCTACGGCTTGCTCGCCCATTGCTTTTCGTGTTTTAGCGTCCAAAAACGGACTTGGTGCTTCCTCTATTACTTTCTGGTTGCGGCGTTGGATCGAACATTCACGTTCGCCGAGATAAATACCGTTGCCAAAAGCGTCACAAAGTACCTGAATTTCAATGTGTCGCGGCTGCGTAACAAACTTTTCAATAAATATCCGGTCATCTCCGAAGGAACTGACCGCTTCGTTCCTAGAGCTTTGAAAACCTTCGCGGGCTTCATCGTCATTCCGGGCAATGCGCATCCCTTTGCCGCCGCCACCAGCAGAGGCTTTGATCATTACTGGATACCCTACTTTGTTGGATATTTTTACGGCTTCATCAGCATCATCAATCAACCCCATATAACCAGGCACCGTGGACACACCGGCATCTTGGGCAATTTTTTTACTGGCAATTTTATCACCCATTGATTTTAACGCTTCAACAGGCGGGCCAATAAACGTAACAGAAGCAGCTTGTAATGCTTCGGCGAATTTTGGGTTTTCTGACAAAAAACCATAACCTGGATGTACTGCCTGTGCTCCTGTATCTTGGATTGCCCGCATCACATTTTCAATGACGATGTAAGATTGGTTTGCGGGCGAAGGGCCAATATGAACAGCCTCGTCAGCAAGTTGCACATGTAAAGCGTTAATGTCGGCATCCGAATAAATTGCAACAGTCTTGATACCCATTTTTTTAGCGGTCTTGATGACTCGGCAGGCAATTTCTCCGCGATTTGCAATTAGGATTTTCTTGAACATCAGGCGATCCTTAACGTTATTTGGGAATTGCACCATTCGGATGCGGAGTAACCAAAAACGGCCACCAAGGCTAAACCCTGATGACCGCATTTGTATCGAAAGCGCCGTGTGGCGCAATATTTGGTGGTTAGTTTAACATTGTGATGGATTTTGCTGACAATAAAGTACGTTAGCCGCACCGCCAACAACTGCTCCGGTTGTAGCATCTCCACCAAGTATGATGGCAGTTGCCGCACCGGCACCTGCCCCCATAAGTCCTTGTTCCAACGGAGTTTCCCCGCAAGCTGCAAGGGTAACAAGCGCTGTAACAGCGACCATCCAAATTTTATTCTGCATACTCGATTGCCTTTTATAGATTGGTTAATACCGCATTTTGCCCTGTTTTTGTGGGGCAAAGCAAAGGATATTTTCATGTTCTGAAAGAAATAGGCGATCAAATGCCATGTCGTGAAAGTATTAGGGGGTCCGAACTTAAAAAGCTCGAACCCCCTAAAAGGGGAAGGGTAACGGTTTTGACAATTAGTAACCAGCAGTTTGTTGGAGGGACTGGCTACTGCAAACAGATTGACCCGAGTCGGGCCAATCGGCAAACACCGCTTTGAAATCTCTAATTTTTCGGCCGTTTTCCGCCAGACTGGAACTTTTCTCAGCACAATCACGCCGATATATCCGAACTGAAAACGTCTGGAAAAGATGCGCGGGCACGTGAAACATCAATTTTCATCATGGATTCATAGGATTTTGGTTCGAATGGGTCGTCGACAGCCACGACCTCTCGCCCCCAAAGCCATGACAACCTGCCCGCATCAAGATTTCCCCTTTCAAATGTCATTGTACCAAATTGTTCCCAAAGCGCCGCCATAAACCCTTCGTCGGCACGTTTATCAGCAGGGCGACGATCAGCATGCCGTTCCCGCCGAATAATCGGCGTTATCCCTTTTGCATTGGCTCGACGAAGTGTGAACTGAAAATCGGTTCCCGGAAGTCGACCCGGAAAACCACGGTGCTTTAGCATGGGATCACGGGCCAATCTATTGTACCTCTGAACGACGGGCGACACAGTCAATTTCGACCAATGCCCCAACCGCAAGAGCAGTCACACCAACCGTCGTTCGTGCAGGTAATTGGTCATTCGGAAAGTAACTTTGATAGGTTTGGTTGAATTTTTCGTAGTCACGTTCGAATTCCGTCAAAAAACATCGGCATTGCACAACATGAGAAAAATCAAGACCAAGCTCACCTAGGATTAGTATCAAATTATTCATTACCTGATGAGTTTGTGCATCAATCCCTATTGGTAAAGCCGCGCCTGGGGCTATTGGATCTGTTGGCATTTGGCCAGTCAAGAAAAGCCACCCATCTTGTTCCACTGCGTGGGAAAACGGTGCGACCGGTTTTGGGCCGTTTGAAAACAAATGGAATTCAGCCATTTAACAAACTTCCTTGACGTAATTACAACGGAATATTGTCATGTTTTTTCCATGGATTTTTTTGGCTTTTGCCTCTTAAAGAAGCGAAGGCACGACACACGCGTTTCCGCGTGGAATGGGGTAGAATAACTTCATCAATAAACCCCTTTTCAGCCGCAACAAATGGATTGGCAAAACGTGCTTTGTAGTCAGCAGTTCGTTCAGCTATTTTATCCGGATCATTAAGCTCCGACCTGAAAATTATCTCAGTTGCACCCTTAGCGCCCATGACCGCAATCTCTGCGGTTGGCCAAGCGTAATTGAAATCTCCCCGTAGATGTTTTGAAGCCATAACATCATAGGCACCGCCATACGCTTTGCGGGTGATTACAGTAACCTTGGGAACC
>VAPL010031240.1_pt1 | contig 10493 bp, 8 predicted proteins | sample 3395061 | NCBI WGS metagenome assembly VAPL01 (sample SAMN08290444, study PRJNA428436) | hydrothermal vent metagenome | isolation source: Deep-sea hydrothermal vent chimney 2 | place: Pacific Ocean: Juan De Fuca Ridge | depth 2182 m m
CGTTTATAATCAACAACGATTACTGGAGGAAAATTCTTATATAATATCGGAAACAAATTAGCGCTTTCAGGGGGAGAATAAAGCATAAAAACTCTGCCAGCATTAATTTGATACTTAGCGAACTCCTTATTAATTGTTTCTATTATCTGGTTGTATCCATGCTCTGCGTCATCAAAACAATTGACAGAAATATTACACTCGCCAGTATTTACCGCAACAGACAATTGCCATTGCTGGCCATTAAAAGCAAGGGCCGCTACGCCATATGTATATTTAGTCGCCATGCTTATTTTATTTTGACCTGTAGGTTAGGGAATAGCTTTTACCCCCCAGATATTTACGCTCAGAACCATAAAAATAATTCATAAATCTTGATTTATATATATTATTAAGCTCCCGGTCTGTTGGTCTATACATATTCTTAAATTGTTGATATATCTCTTTATACCATTTATTGGTAGCTATATTAGCCTGGCAAAGGGTAAAATTCTTCACGCCGAGGAAATCACCAATTTCTGTTGTTAAACAATTTAAATCTTCCAAACGAATAATCAGCAATTTAATCCGCGGCGTCTTGCTCTCATATATCTGCATACCCCTTTGGTAATCAAAGGGCTTCGAATAGACATCAATATGATATCTATCAACATTAGGATAATAGAAATGGCTCTTAAAAAGAGAATCATACCAACTGGTTAACTTATCGCTTAAATTAAGGGACAAAAGCTTATTTTTAATCGCCTTATATAATTTATCATAGCTCCATTTACGTAACTCCTGCTCAGAAGCAATAAAGTTCGGGTTATCTACTGTATCATCAGTCATGGATTGAAAAACAGCCGAGACGTTACGCTGTAAGATATCTCGCACCAAACTAATGATAATAAATTCTTCATCGGAATGATGCAGGAGGTGGTAAATCGGTTTGGCAGAATGGGTGTGTATAATATTATTGTATTGTGAATAAGGTTCGTCGGATATCTCTATATCGTATTGCCAGTTGTATTTTTTTGTATAAGGCTTTAATGAAGCCAAGATTGTTGAAGATCCAACTTTGCCCATCTGCCAGATGAAAATTTTTTTATTAATACCGGGGAGATTAGTCCATGTCGGCCGAGCCAAGACTTGAGGACAGAAACGGATTATAATGCTTTCCAACGTGTGAAATGGTATAATATAAAATTTACATTGCAACTGATCTATTGAGGTCTCAACCAAGTGATTTATCTGGGTTTGTCGTGTTGCGCTGGAGGTAATTTGTAGCTCTTTTTTAACAATATTTACAAATTTAACGCCTTGGTTTAATGACAACCGTTGCAAGTATTTTAATTTACCACCTACACGCAACGACATATTATAATAACCATTTATCCAATCACAATGAAATTCAGATGCCCCAAGAAGAGTTACCCGCTGAATTAACCAGGAAATAACAAAAGAAGATTCATACAGGTCATCTTGCCGTAAAAGAAGATCTATATGTTCCAATGGTAATTGGCTCAGCGTATTTATTCGTTTATTATGCACATACTGCTCAGATATCGTCATGAAAAGACAGGGAATAAGTAAAAATTTTATTAACGGTTCAGCTGTACCCCCAGGTTCGCCCGTTTCGCCCTCCTCAGGTACAGGGGGTGGGACACCTTGGTGGGCGAAACGAACCTACCCGAAATGTGCCGAAAGAGTTATGGTAATTTGTAGCCTTCGCTGACTAATTACCAAATTTTAAACTCCTTCATCATAATAGCCTAAAACCCGATATATGCAAATTATGAGTCCCTCTTCAATTGGTAATACTATTCAGCAGGTATAATAATGCCCAAACATCCTGTTATTAAGATAAATAATCTATCCAAGATCTACAAACTCTACGATAATCCTATTGACCGCTTAAAAGAGACTTTCCACCCTCTAAAAAAGCAATACCATCACGAGTTTTACGCCCTGCGAGATGTATCTTTCGAGGTCGGTAAGGGAGAAGTCTTAGGGCTTATCGGCACAAACGGTTCCGGCAAATCCACAATCTTGCAAATAATTTGCGGAGTATTAACCCCTTCTGCCGGTATTATAAAAGTTAACGGTAAAATTTCGGCCTTGCTGGAGTTGGGGGCAGGATTTAACCCGGAATTAACAGGGTTGGAAAATGTCTATTTCAAAAGTTCAATTCTTGGGAACTCAAAAAATGACACCGATGCCATAATTGACGACATCTTATCCTTTGCTGACATTGGAGAATTTATTCATCAACCGGTAAAAACATACTCTTCCGGGATGTTTATCCGTTTAGCTTTTTCAGTAGCGGTTAGTATTGATCCCGAAATACTAATTATTGACGAAGCACTTTCTGTGGGGGATTTTCGTTTTAAACAAAAATGCCTGAGGAAAATAAAAAAATTTCGTAAGGCAGGTAAGACAATTTTGTTTGTTTCCCATGATACCGGTACAATCGTGGAGTTTTGCACTAAGGCAATTTGGCTTAAAGACGGTAAGGTATTCAGAGAAGGCAGGCCCGCGGATGTCTGCAAAGAATATATTTCATTTATGTCTTTTGGAGAAATTTCAACTATAAATGACGATGAACAAAAGCCGTCCTTTACAACCAGCCCCTCTTTACGCTTGCAAACTATGCCTCATAAGCTGCCTTGGGTTGATATTTCTTCTTGCACCTCTTTCGGTAAAGGCAGTGCGTTAATTAAAAAAATTTCCTTTTGCCGAGCAAAGGATTTTCGACCAATTAACAATTTTGCTGGTGGAAAACGAGTTATATTAGCCTTAGGAATTGAAATAATTAAAGATATCCAAACTCCAATAGTCGGTTTTGTAATGACGGACATTAAGGGGATTCATATTCTAGGTACTAATAGCTTAGCTCTGCACAGACCAATTACAAAATTCAAGGCCGGTGAAACAAAAACTATTGAATTTGAATTTGATATCCCTCTGCTTAAAATTGGGACATATGCCTTTTCTCCAGCTATAGCAGAAAAATACGAAGACGATAAAATAGAGCAACATCATTGGGTTTATGACGCTTATTTGATTGATATCACCAGTAATGATATAGCCGCACGTTCTGGATATTATTTTATCATTAATAAAAATTTTAATCTGCGCATCACTTAAAATCCAAGAGCAGAGAACTTCCCATGGGCATATTAGATCGATTAATACACGATTTACAAAAAAAAATTATTGAAGGTAGCAACCTACACCAATTTCTTGAATCAATTGATCAATTTTGTAGAATTTCATTACCAACTCTCATATCCACGGGTCTCTCAAAGACATACTCCGAGGCATTACTGCTAAAAATCGCTAATTTTTTAGTTGGTAAATATCAATATAAAAATTACCACGAATACCTTATTTCTTCGCCTTACGCATTAATAATCGACCCGGCAAATGGCTGCCCACTTCATTGCCCTGGTTGTTTGCATAACGCCACTTTTCAAAACAAAATAGGCCCAGACTGGCCAAATGGTTTGCTGGCCAAAGATACCTACACCTATTTTATAGAAAAATTTGGCCCTTATGCCTCGACAATTCTATTTTTTAACTGGGGCGAACCATTACTCAATAAATTTACCCCAACATTTATCCGACAAGCAAAACAATTTTTATTACATACTTCTCTCTCTTCCAACCTGTCTGTAAGATTTGACGCAGAGGACTTAGTTAATTCCGGCTTAGATTACATGGTTTTATCCATTGACGGCGCAACACCACAAACTTATAGACAATATCGACAAGGTGGTAATTTTAACTTAGTTATTGAGAATGTCCGAAAGCTGGTATCCGCAAAGAAAAAATCTGGCAAAACAACACCTTGGCTATGCTGGCACTTCCTACTATTTGAACATAACAAACACGAAGTACAACTGGCTAAAACTATGGCCAACGATTTGGGGGTTGATGCCATAAAGTTTTCTCTACCTTATGATGTCATCTGGCAACGAAACATACAGATTGCCCAAAATGTTAAGGAAAACAAATATACATTCAACGATAATGCAAGAGCCAATACTACAGATGAACCAAATATATCAAAATTATTTTCTACTATTTTTCGTCAAAAATGGTCCGACAAACTAAACAACGTTGAGAAAGGGTTATATGACAAACGTTCCGGGAACACATGCCAATGGTTATATTCAACTATAGTGATGGATGCATTAGGACGTTATTTCCCTTGTTGCTACGTACCACGTCGCAAGGCTGGTTTTACCTATATTTTTTCTAAACAAGATTTGCAAAATGATGATTATTTAACCTCACCATTTAACTCAGAATACTACCGATTTAGCCGTAAACATTTTGCGTGGATATCCGAATTAAAAAAGCAAAAAGGCTTTGCCCCCATCTTAGAACACCAAAAGCATGCAACATATTGCGTTGCATGCCCAAACAAAAAAATAAAGCCCTTAATAAGTGATTTTGATTTAAAATACTTTTTAAAAAAAATTGATAGAACTCGAATAATGTCTAATGAACTTATAGATATTATTTCTGGCTGGTCACTGTGATTCAGTTAACCTGCTGATAACGGTTCTATTTAGTCATTCCCTGCATACTATCATATTATTTATAATATATGAAAATGGAACAAATCATCCGGAAATATAGTCCGGTCATAGGTGAGTTCGTTTGGCACTCTTTAACATCAGATCTCAATATAATTCCTGACAGCGACATTCATTATGACCGCATCTCAGAATGCATAAAAAAATGGTCCAGAAAACCCATAAGAAATATTCTTGAAGTTGCATCATACGCCCATATTACCGGCTATAAACTACAACGGACACTAAATGCAGAAGTAACATTATTTGATATTTCTGCATCAGCTCTTAAACTAGGTAGAAAGACGGCCTTAGAACAGGGCTATGAACAAATTCCAGAACTAATCGCCGGCGATTTTCACGACCTGCCCTTTGAAAACTGTTCATTTGATTTGGTCTATATAGCATCCGCTATTCATCATACAGAACAATACACCACAGTTATCAAGGAGCTACAGCGTGTTTTGGCTCAAAAAGGTTTACTCATAATACTGAATGAACCATATCAAAGAGAAGCCTGCTTTTATAAATTCCGTTGTAACCGACCTTATGCTCTTACATCGTTTGAAAAACAACTTAAAGAACTTGGCCTGCTTTGCACAATAGCTGAGCCTCACCCCGGCAGCCGTGATGAGGCATTATTTGGTATGATTGAAAACCAGCAGATTCCGCTTAGAAAATTCCTGGCCACTTTAGGTACTAATTGTGAAATTGATGAGATTAAGACGAACTATGAAACACGCATTGGGCCTCTCGAACGTCAATGGCTAACATGGGCCAATGATCAAAACAATTCACCCGCATTATTAGCGATTCGCATAGAAGAACAACTTAATAAGAAAATTAACTCAGCCCGACAAGCAATGAAAGAGGTAGCAACAGGCTTAGGATTTAGTGTACCTGACAAGGAAGAAATCAAAAAAATGAGCAGGCATATCGCCTTAAAACTAAACTCCTGCCCACAAAACAATAATTCTTTACCCTACAAACAACATTTATCTGAATTATTCGGCGGCTCCGTTTTTGTCGTGAGTCATAAAAAAGCATCATTTCTCATAAACTCCACCCATAAAGTATCGTTAAACACCTATTCATTAACAGATGGGGTGCGAATGTGTTTTGCCGGCAAAATGCCCAATTTTTTAAATCAAGAGTATTCAATACTCCCAAAATTACAGATAAATCAAGCTGAAAAAATTTACAAAATTTTTCCAAAATCCAACTGGATTATCCACCAAGAAGATAATGGTTTTACAACCCTGACGCCAAGCTCACAAACAGCAAAAATCATATTACCGCCATCCAGAAATAATTATCTGATTCTGCTAAGAATTAATTTTTCATTACCAGAAGATCATTGTTTTTACCAATTTAAAGTCTTTAATAATTTACAACAGATTTATGAGTATTCCGTTTTTAGAGAAGATGCGATTTTATATAGAGAAATAATTACTCCTTCTATGACATCATATTGCACATTATCATGCGCGGTAACTCCTCTTGCCAGTCATAACATTAATAAACTTGCTACATTCCAGGCTTTAAAAATTTATTATGCTGGAATTTTTACGCTTCCCTGTTCTTAGGTGACTTGGCCAGTTAATAGGAAGCATGCCTTTTATGGCATTCAGTTCTATTATTTGATGATGGTGCAGATAATAATTTCGTCGTTGTGTTCTAATATTGTTGCCTGGGTTCTTCATCATCTTGCTTTCATAGTACAAACATATATACCGGGGGATTTCGTTATCCAGATTCAGAACCGATGAAAGTTTTATTGCCGCTTTGTAATACGGTGTATAGCTTGCTTTGATTCTGTCCCGCAGAGTGTTTTTTATGTCCATAAGTATGGAGCGGGCTATTATTCTACAACTCCCGGTATAGGAAAATATCCGCAGAACTCCCGCCTTGAGCAAAGGCCTCTTGCCATTAATGGGAATATCACTTACAACCATAACTTTAAGCGATTGTGGGCGTTTACTTGTTTTGCCAAAAAACTGATCTATCTTAATAAGTTTCTTACTGTCAACCCGTTCCGGTAATGATAAGAAGCCAATATTAAAGCGGGAACTTCTCGCCAAGGGAATTACAAAATTATTGATCTTTAAATTTTTGTTTAAAAAATGAATTACCTTAGGCCAAGGCTTGACCTTTTGACGATTAAAAACCTGCTTGGAATGTGGTAGCCAGGTAAAAAGTATAATAATCGACAAAAGTGCCGCACATGTATGAGTGTATTTAACATGTGTGGATATTGAGGAAATTGCCTCCGCAATGAATAAAAAAATTATGGGCAAAATGGTGATTAGGAACCGTCCCATGGCATATTTACAGACAGATACGGCTGCCATTGATGATAAAAATATGGGAATGAAAATTCCCAAGGCCAAAAGACTTAAGAGATTATTACCCTTTTTAATACTTGTCCATAGCCCCGCGCCAAACAAAATTAATGAGGGTACCCCATAGAATCCACCGCCCCAAAAACATCGTGTCAACTCTGGTAAATAATTAATTGGTGCTGGCGGGGGTTGAGAAAATTTTTGTTTGTATACCAAGATTTGGCCTAATATCGGGTAATAAAGATATATTGTGGCTATAGCGGCTATGATTGTGGGGAGAACTATCGTAATGTTTCTTTTATCCTTTTGATCCACGATTAAAAAAAATAGCGCTCCGATGAAAACAGCATGGTATAGAGCGTTGGCGTGCATTAAACAAGCGAGAAACAGGCTCCCTCCAAATATAATACCGTTTAACCATGTTTTATGCCTTTGCCAGATGATAAATATCAGGAGAGCGGCGGTGGCAAAAAACAGCATCATGCTGTACGACCTGATGATGACGCTATATTTAATCAAAAAAGGATTGACGGCAATCAGCAATGCGGCAATTAAGGCATTTTCTCTGTGAGCGGATACCTTTAAGCTTAGACAATATACAATCGGTATCAAGGCAATACCGCTTATTAGGCTGGGTGCAATCAAGGCCCACGCCCTGCCGTGACTAAGGTGATTTATGAGCTTGATGAATATTATGTAAAAATTCATGGTTAACCAATGAGAGTTGAAATTGGTTAACAGGAATTGGTAATCTCTTTTTATCCAAAGCAGGGTGCCAAGCTCATCTCCACTGAAATATCGGTTATGCATAAAAAACAATCTCAGGACAAGGCCTGCGATTATGATTATGAACAGCAATAATTTGTGATTAAGCTGGTTGCCTTCTGCCTCGAAACGGCTGGGTGCAGTTAGTGAGTTAGTTGTTGTTAACATTATTTGCAACTATGTTTTTTAAATTGCTGATTCGGGGAAAAGCCAATAGTGTCCGGTTACAAAATTGAATAATACTTAGAACCTGAAGTTTCCTGAAAAAGTTTCATGCCGCCATTCGTAGTAATAAGGCGGCCACAAAGGAATTAGCCAACGATTTGCCTGGTGGCGGGCAAAGTATTGCAAAATCATTGTCCAATGCTGCCTCCGCCACCAGTCTTCGAACATCTGAAAAGGCGAAATGGCCACCCTTAAACGTTCCATACAGAGCTTAATAACCAGCTATCCTCTCCCTACCCTTCTCGGTATAACTGGAATTGGTAGCTGTTTTAGTGAAATGGTTATTAACTGTCTGCTCGAACATAATTTGCACGCAACAAACAAGGCATTAAACTGGCAATTATGCGCTAAATCAGTACAGCAACGTTCCGATATTGTGGCTGGCTTTATTCAGGGGATTTTCCCAGATATTCACATTGTTCGGTATTATCTTAGCCGGGGAAAATGGCCGGAGCATAAAGCTGAATATGCCAAATGGTTTACCAATTATACTCTACAGCAAACAAGTCAGTCTATTTACGTGATAGACCATACCCCCGATATTCTGCTTTTAGATTCGCTTTGTGATGTTCGCCACACCCTCTGTCAGCACCAAAAGAAAAAGTTCAAAGTTCTTCTTGGAAATGTGGATTTTGATGATGTACAAACCAAAGCTGCCTTTGATCGTGATTTTACCTTTATTGGTCTCCTCACGCCAGAGCAAAGCAAAATGAACCTGGAAATAATTTTCAATTTCTTTTTGAGGAAAAACCCTAATTTACAAATTTTCTATATGCATTTTCCGTTCATGGAAAGATATCTGGAGGCTAAGTGGCTTGAGAGAGCCGCCGCTCTGAAAAGTACGCTGACAGGAATGCATGACGTGTTCCGCAATAATTTTACCGAAATAATAATATCGTCTGAGCAGGTTAAACCAATTACTGATCCGTTACATCCAAACTACAGCCCTCAGGTATGGAATCATTTTTATCCTGAAGTGTATCAGAAAATTGCCCAAAGAATAATTGACAAAGTTAGCCATATGCAAATTTGATTATTGACAGCAGCAAAGCAGTCCTCAAAAATGTATATATATATGACAACTTACGAACAAAAAGTTAAAGAGCAAATCAGACAATTCCGTGATGTACAAAATCTGTAACTTCTCAATAAAATGCCACCACTTATTGAGAAGTTACAAAAATCTGGAAAAACTGCCTGATATCTTTCATTACTGGTCAAATAAATATATCCTGCCACTCATCTTGGTGGTGTTACTGGTTTTTATTATAAATTTTTCAGCGCTACCCTTGATAAAAGGCAGAACAATAACTTGTTCAAATCAGCAAATGAATAATATCTCCTTTTCGTTCCTCCCGCTGAACATATGTAACCACATCCAACACGTTTTAAAACGAGCCACATTTTTAGATCATGACACGTGACATATTATTCCATTGCCATTTTTTCAAAAATGCGGGTTCTACCATTGATTGGGCTCTAACCAATTGCTTTCCTGAAACTTTATATGAGCACAAAGGTGAATTATCTATTCAAGACTGGAATAAATGCTTGGAAAATATTGTACAAAATCCGGCCATACAGGTAATTTCAAGTCATATTTTCACATTACGACCTCCACCTATAGGCGGCATTAATCTTCATTTGATTTCAGTGTTTCGGCATCCCATAGAACGAGTAACATCGGTAGCAAAATTTGACAAAATGCGAAATTATCGTAACAGTATTGGCATAATAAAAAATCGTAACGTAGGTATAAGGGGATATGTAAAAGCTTATTTACGTGATGGCACCCCAGCAAGTATCAGAAATATGCATACACAAAGATTTGCCGGTAAAGACCAGGGTTCACCAACCACGCAAAAAGATTTCAAACAAGCAGTCGAGACTGTCAACCAATTAAAAACAATAGGATTGGTAGAGGCCTTTGATGAATCCATGGTGCTATTTGAGGAGCATCTGAGACCTATATTCCCTAATTTAGATTTAGCCTACCGGATTCAAAATGTCCACCAAAGACCGCAGAGTATTGAGCAAAGGATAAATAATTTACGATCACAATTGGGTGAGGAATTATTTAAAATACTTTTGGCCAAAAACGATAAGGATTTAAAACTTTATTCGATTGTAAAAAGTCATTTCTACGATACGATAAAAAAAATAGAGAATTTTTCAGCTAAATTAAGGGATTTTCAAAAAAGATGCGCCCAATTAAAAATTTGACATTTCATATTAATCGTCTTAACAATGGAATCTACTATATATCCATTCATTATTAACGCCAATCTTCACCCCTGTACTGACTGCGCAATTTATACCGGCCTCTATCAACACAAACGAAATATTTTTTATAGGTTCCACTGTGTTTGTCACTTGCTGCGTTTGCAAGAGTTACGTTGATGTAACTTTCAGTGGGGCTTGATTGCCAATCTTTATATTTATTAATCCATTTCCTTACATCTCCTATCGAAAAGGGTTCTGAAATTAATCCTAAATTCACAGCACCAACAATTTCTCTGTTTAGCCCTCGACCATATTTTGGCATTATATTATCCTCTTTAAACGAACATTTAAACTCAGTCGCTGACCAAATCTACCGATA
>VAPL010213123.1_pt1 | contig 10492 bp, 11 predicted proteins | sample 3395061 | NCBI WGS metagenome assembly VAPL01 (sample SAMN08290444, study PRJNA428436) | hydrothermal vent metagenome | isolation source: Deep-sea hydrothermal vent chimney 2 | place: Pacific Ocean: Juan De Fuca Ridge | depth 2182 m m
CCCTTTTCCGCCAGGAGATTCATTTTATCACCAACAACGATCATCCGGTGGTTATGGCGGGTTATCTGACCACGGCGGTTCTCTCCATGGGGCTTGTCATATTGAGCGTTCGCCCGAGTCCGCCCGAATCATTGTTTTCAGTTCCAATGATTTTCTACGCGACCAAGTGCTCCACATGGCAGGAGCAGGTAATGGCAGTGAATATCTGAATACCTTACAACTCATGGCCAACACCGTGGATTGGTCTCTGGAAGACGCCGGTCTGTTAAGTATTCGCGCGCGGGGCAATTTTAATCGCACGCTTCCGCCCATGGAACATAACTCACAATTGTTTTGGGAATATCTGAACTATGCACTGGCCACGCTGGCGTTGGTTTGTATCGCATTGTTTCAGCGCCATCGCAAAAAAGTGCGGCAGAATAATTACGTTAAATTACTGGCAGCCAATGGCTGATTAATGGAGATTTAATATGAAAAAAACACAGTCTTGGTTAGGCGGCCTGCTGGTTTTACAGCTGTTAATTGGCAGCGGCCTGTTATGGTACAGCCAACAACGGCAAACGCAAAACCAGCAACAGCCGTTACTTAGTTTTGAAAAATCGCAAATTGATCGCATTGTCATTACAGGCGGTGGTGATGACAATAATATTGCCACAATTCAGAAAGCCGACAATAAATGGCAGTTACCAGAACTGCAGCAGTTACCGGCAAATAATAACAAACTCACTGATCTGCTAAATAAATTAGATGATTTGCGCAGCGGATGGCCGGTCGCCACGACCACGTCCAGCCGTGAGCGTTTCGAGGTCGAAAAGGACACCTTTCAACGACGCTTACAGCTTTATCAGGGCGACACCCTCGCCGCAGAACTGTTAGTCGGCACCTCCCCCGGTTTTCGTAAAGTCCATATTCGTAAATCGGATGATGATGCCATCTATGCTGTATCCCTGAACAGCTACGAATTACCGCCAAAAAATGACGATTGGCTGGATAAATCGCTGCTCGCAGCTAATGAAATCAGCAGTATCAAAGGGCCGGATTATGCTTTACAAAAAACCCAGGGCAACTGGGTATTTGATAATGGTGACTCTGCTGAACAGAAAGGTGAACCGAAAGCAGCATCTGAATTGGATATAGACAAAGTCAAACAATTGGTTTCCGCTTTAACCAGCTTACGTGTGCAGTCGCTTGCCCCTGCACTTGAGGATAAAACTACTGCGATGACACTAAATGTGTCCGGGCCGAAGGGAGACTGGATCTATCAGTTTATACAAGCTGACGATAAATATTATGTCAGTCGCAGTGATCGTGATACGGTTTTTAGTATAAATAAATCTGAATTTGAGTATATTGCACAAATCAGGCGAACTCAGTTGCTTGATACATCACAAACAGATAAAAAACCCGCAGAAAACACAGACCCATCCAGCAGCTAATATAATTTAAGGCAGAAAGTGGTTACGATAGTTTTTTGATCTTTTCTTAGCCACTTCTAGCCGATAAATATTTTGTTCCCCGCCTGTTGAATGTTCTTGACCTTTACTCCCTGGCAGTAGATAGCATCGTTGTTAGGTTGAACCAAATTGTTCCCATGCTGTCTACTGAACTCATTAGAGGTCTAAACTTAGCATGAGGTGAACAATGAAGTTTGTTTTTGTTGGAATAACACTATTTTCACTAAGCTTTATAACGTTAGCTGAAACACTTCCCTTTGAATTAAGTATTAAAGGAGACAATATTGATGTTACGAAAAAGCTGGAACTAAGTGATGTAGGAGAAGGAAAGACAAAAATTAACTTCGATTTCAAGGATAAGAATGGGAAAGAATATAATTTCGACCTTAAGTATAAAAAACTGCCCAGAAATCGTTCATATCCAACAAATCTTGATATCACCTTTAAAGATTCTGAGGGTAATAAGTTAGGTTATCTTTTCTTTGCTAACAATGGCGTTGAATTTCTAAGAAACGTTGGGGTTTTTGGGCTTGTTGTTGATGTTGAAGGCAAGCCTATTGATATTAAGTTTTCATTCGATAAAGATAAAAAAGGAAATTTTTCTGTTGATAGTCTTGAGGATGAGCGTTTTGTGCAAGACACTTTAGTTTCAAAATTTAATTTTCAAATGATAAGACCAGTTATTCTTCCTAGTGTCATGCCAGGTGTTCGTTCTCAAACGTATCGTCTTGATGATCACCCCTATTCAATAAATTACACTATTAAAAATATTGACAATGGTTTAGTGCAATTTCAACATAATCTTTATCAACTAGAAAATGGTAAAGAGCATCTCCTTGAGAGAATTTACTTTAATGCAGATAGCCTGAAAACCCTAAGAGAAGTAATGTACGCGGGGAAGTATTTTCATAAAAAAGATGGTTCTTTTAAATTAGTATTTTACCCCGCTATGGGGCAAACAGAACCACCTAAATAATATCAGCCCAGAAAATAAGGTTAGATTGAGTGGGTAGCAGGGTCTGGCCTTTCGTTGCTATATTTCTATTAATGTGTCCCTACTTGCCTAACGAACGCTGCAACGAGTAGAAGCCATCTGAGGAGTATCAACCGGGTTATGACGATAAATAGAAAGTTGACCGATTTAAAAAATATTGGCAATAAAATAGCTGGTCGCTTAAACGAGGTGGGTATTTTTTCTGAAGAGGAGTTGCGATTTTATGGCGCTGTTGAGGCACATAAAATGATTAAAAAAAACCATCCAAATGAAACCTTGCCTGTCTGTTACTATTTGTATTCATTTGAAGGGGCGTTGTGCAATAAGCATTGGAATGAGATTGAAGAAAAGAAAAAACAAGAACTTAAAAAAGGCATTGCAGCGTAACTCGGCTTGGTAGCCAGCCAGTAATGCCTGCCGCTGAGCATGGTATTAGGTTTTTATCAGCTAAGAGGAGGAATTAATTTTAAGGTCGCCGCACAGTTGCTAGCCAAATGCCCGCTACAATCAGCAGTATGCCTGAAACAATAGTCAAAGATTTTCCCGAGTAAGTTTTGCCATAAATAAGACCTAATCGGTTTGCCATTTCACCATAAACGATGGACATTCCTGCTTGTGTGAGCATAAGGATAGTGCCGATGATGACAGCTTGATAAAACAGAGGTTCCTCCGTATTGATGAATTGTGGTAGTAAAGCGCTGAAAAATAGAATTGTTTTAGGGTTTGCCAGATGTATTATAAAACCTTTAATAAAAAAACGTTGAATTAATCCTGCTTCTACAGAAATATTATTATTTTTTATAGAAGTTGAAGATTTTGAGAATATAATTTTCAATCCTAAGTATATTAAATATATTACCCCGAGCCATTTTATTAGAAAAAATAATTCATACGATGCGATTAAAATTGCGTTTAATCCTGTAATTGTAAGGAAAAAGTAGATGAAATCGGCTACTAATACCCCTGATCCAGCAGCGATATAACCGCGAACGCCTTGATCAAGCCCACTCGAAGCAATATAAAGCATTGTTGGTCCAGGTGTTGCCGTTGCTGTAAGTGTAATAAGGAAAAAGATGATCAACATTTCTAAAGACATTAAGCTATCTTACTCTTCTTTGGGGCTAAAAATACAGTATTGCTCGCCGTGATGTACTATTTGTGTAAGTGCTAATAACTTTGCTGCTGTTGACGCACATCAATCACGCCATGGTTTAATATTTTTTGCCCAGGTGCTTAACGGAGTTTCCCCCTGTTTTTCGATTTCATTACATAAAAAATCGACAAATACCTTCACGCGTTCGGGTAAATAATCTCGCTTTGGATACATGATAAATACACCATGACCACTTGGGCAAAATGCTGGAAAAAGGCATACAATTTTATTTTCACGAAAAAAATTACGCGCAATAAAATGGGGTATTTGCGTTAGGCCCAAACCATCCGCGCATAGTTCAGCCATGGTTTCTCCATCATCAACCACATAGGTTTGATCTGGATCATATTCCCTGTGACTGGGTTTGTTTGGCATCATTATTGGCAGTATACGTCCGGTTTGTTGATATCGAAAACGTATCCATGGATGTTTAATAAAATCACGAGCAGATTTTGGTCTAGTGTGACATTGTAAATATTCGGGTGATGCGCAGATCAAAAAATCAATTGGACTAAGTTGGCGTGCGATAAGGCGGCTATCGGAAACTGTGCCACTTCGCACGCATATGTCATACCCTTGTTCTATTATATCCATATATTTATCATCATAGGACAACTCGATCGAGATATCCGGGTATAAACACTTAAACGATTTTAATAATGGGCGAACGTAAAGTCGGCCATAAGAAATTGGAACACTAATCCGCAATTTTCCGCAAGGTAAGTCGTTTTGTTGTTTGATGGTATATTCACAGGTGTCGAGCTGTTCCAGCAAGGAACGTATTTGCAGTGAATATTGCTCTCCTTCTGTCGTTAAGCGTAGCTGACGAGTGCTACGTTGAAACAACTGTATTCCAACCGTTTTTTCCAAGCGCATAATGGCTTTACTAATCGTGGACGGTGAGGTGGCTAGTTGCTTGGCTGCAGCAGAATAATTGCCGTGGTCGATGACCATCAAAAACAATCGTAATAATTTCAACTTATCCATTTGTGAATTTTATTCATAATAGTTTGTCTATTTTTGCGCTTTATATTGCTTCAAGAATATTTTACACTTTTTTTCAGCTACAATATTAGCGTATGAAAGTTAAAGTTATAGTCAACATGAATGATGGTTCCAATAGATGGAAAATTATTGAAAAGAGAGTGCTCGCTTTTTCTTCTGTCTATTACCAATAGCCATCATACTAACACTTCGATTTGAAAGATTGAGAACGTGGTGCGTCAGCATTAATAGTTTAACGTCTCAGAAATTAAAAGGAAACCAGATATGTCGTCACCTAAAGAAGTAGTACAAACTATGTATGCAGCTTATGGCGCGGGAGATATGGAAGCGCTGAAAAGCACTTTATCAGATAATATTATGTGGGTTTATCATGGCGAAGATGAAATCAAGCACTCAGGGGTTTACGAAGGCAAGAAAGGAGTAACAGAGTTTTTTAATAATGTTAATGAGCATATAGATTATCTTGAATTTCAACCAAATCAATTTATTGCCGAAGAAAATACCGTAGTAGTATTAGGAAATGAGAGGCAAAAAATTAGAAAAAATGGGGAAGTACTGGAGCAAGAATGGGTTCAAGTATATACAGTTGAAAATGAATTAATTACGCGTATGGAAGAATTTTCCAATACCTCGTATGCTGTAAAATTGCATACCAAATAATATTTCTATAAGGAATCAGTGCTGTTTTCTATATTACAAGTGGGCAAGCATATAATGCTTGATTCGTCAGTACTGTATGAATATTTGGAAGAGGCCTACCTTAAAAACTTCACTCTAATGGCCAAAATTTTTGAGCGATAAACAGGAGTTGGGCAGAATTTCGGAGTTATTGCTTATGGGATTCATTTTATATAACTATGACGTGATGGAGCTTTATATGAATAAAAAAAGGAGGTGGATGATAATGTTTGTTGGAGCATTGTTGTTCGTTAGTAATTCTGTTTATGCCGCGACATCTAAGATAGGAATTCTGGTTTTCGATAATTTTTTAACAAGCGATGTAACTGCTCCTATTGAGGTTTTTGGGGCAGCAACAAAAAAGGCATGGTTTTCATCGTACGAAGTGGTGGTTATTTCCATAACTCAAAATAAGGAAGTTACTTCAGAGGAGGGGTTGAAAATAATTGCCGAGAAAACAATCTACGATAATTTCAAGCTAGATGTGCTAATTGTTCCTAGTGCGTATGAAATGGATGGTTTATTAAAGAATAAAGATCTCATTCAATATATCAAAAAACAAAATCAATCAGCATCTTGGATGGCAAGTAATTGTTCCGGTGCTTTTTTGCTTGGCGAAGCAGGTGTTCTCGATGGAAAAAAAGCAACAACGTGGGCCGGCGGGGAAAAAGGGCTAGCCAAAGCATACCCTAAAATTAAGGTACAGTATGACAAAAATGTGGTTATTGATAACAAGGTGATCACTTCTAATGGTGGGCCAGTTAGTTATCAAGCTGCATTTGAGTTATTGACAAAGCTAAGCTCTGAAAAATTTTCAAAAGAAATTTCAGAAGCAATACAATTTAATCGGTTGGAAAGTGCATTCCAGCCATAACTAAGGTTAATGCACTAGATACCGTCTTCAGCAATTGATCGATCAATCTGCAAAAGTTCTATGGGCGCGCCGTTGTCTTCGATGAACGCAACGATAACACCAGGGCTGGGAGAATTTGGGTGAATGATTATATTTTTTCCTTTTATAGCGTCTTCAATATTGTCAACTTCGAATGCAACATGGGGTAAATTTTTTACTATATCAGGAAAATCAGCATCATCTTCATAGCGTACCCACTCAACACCATAGGGGTTTTTGCCAAACCCGCTAATATATATTTTTAGATGTTTAAGGTGGATTTCGTCTTTTAATTTTTCTTTTGTAGGAATGCCTAGATGATGATACTTCATGTGTTTTTTCCCCGCCGAAATTTAATTGCCCATCCAGTTTACAAGCTGAACAAAGGTGTGGCTAGCCCCCTAAGAACTGAATATGCAGGCGCATTTTATCTTATCACGTGACTTCTAACTGGAAACCGGATCGGTTTATGGTGCAAACGCATAGTCGGTGTATCCGGCTTCGCCTTCGGTATAGAAACTGTTTTCATCTGCTTTCTCAAGATCAAGTTTGTCTTTAAAACGCCGTACTAAATCAGGATTTGAGATATAAGGCACACCAAAGGCGACTGCATCTGCATTGTTATTTTCAAGCAATGTTTCTGCGCTTTTGTGGTGATAACCGCCACTGGCGATCAGTACACCCCGATAACGTTTGCGTAATTCGCCCATAAGCGGCTCGATTTCGCTTGCCAATGTGTGTTTGATACCTTTTGGTGGTTCCAGAATATGCAAGTAAGCTAAGTTAAATTCATTAAGTTGTTCTGCGATCCAGCCAAAAGTTGATCCCGGTGTTGCATCAGTTATGCCCCATATTGGAAGAGTGGGCGATAGACGCAAACCTACCTTTCCCGCTCCAATTTCACTGACTATTGCTTGTGTTACTTCCAGTAAAAAGCGGGCTCTATTTTTGAAGTCGCCACCGTACTGATCGGTGCGAAGATTTGTTGAGCTGCGAGTAAATTGGTCGATCAAGAATCCGTTTGCGGCATGAATTTCAATGCCATCCATTCCCGAGTCGACAGCTCGTCGGGCGGCCAGACGAAAATCATTAACAATGGATTGAATTTCCGGTACCGACAACGCAATTGGTTCGACGAAGTTTTTTGATTCGCCATCGGGGTTTTTAAAGCCTCCTTCAGCACGCACAGCTGATGGCGCAACAGGTGGTGTATTATCATTAAAATCTGGCAACACCATGCGACCCATGTGCCACAACTGTGTAAAAATGTGGCCACCTCGCTGGTGTACTGCATCGGTAATCAGGTTCCATCCCTGTTGTTGTTGATCGTTATACATTCCTGGTGAATTCATCCAGCCGCGTCCCTGCTGACTTACTGCGGTTGCTTCAGTGATGATTAGCCCGGCGTCTGCGCGCTGCTCATAGTATTTGGCCATTAATGAATTGGGAATGCCTAGTCGGCCGGCACGACCTCGTGTCATCGGCGCCATCACGATGCGACTATTTAACTTATATTTACCCAATTTTATCTGTGTAAATAATTGACTCATCTTTGTCTTCCTCTGGGATGTTTGTTGACGGGATGAGATAGCTTAGAGGAGTAGAGTGGTATTGATAATGCCCCAAATACGCCATAGATTAGTTCCTAAATTTCACGAATAGCGATATAATCATGTTCTGTAGACACAGATAAGGTAGCGTATATGGACAGTATTGCAGGTATGCGGTTGTTAACCCGCATTGTTGAAGAGGGGAGTTTTGCAGGCGCAGCTCGATACTTTAATCTAACCCCTTCAGCGGTTTCACGTCAGTTATCCGATTTTGAGCATGACTTGTGCGTGCGTTTGTTTCAACGCACCACGCGTAAAATGACACTCACTGAACCCGGTGAATTGCTATATGCCAAGGCGTCTCAGATTGTTGCGGAAGTGGAACAAGTCAGGACTGAACTTACCCTGCTGGGTAACACGCCAAGTGGTGCGCTACGCGTGACTGCGCCTGCAGCATTCGGACGTCGCCATATTGCACCGTTACTACCCGCGTTCTTCGACAAGTATTCTAAAATTGAAGTTGGCTTGTCGCTTAACGATGTTTTTCAAGATGTCATCGGCGAAGGATACGATATTGCTATACGTCAATGGGAACCTGCTGATACCAGTCTTCGGGCGAGTCATTTGGCGGATATAGAGTTGATTATGTGCGCAAGTCCTGACTACCTACAACAACACGGTCAGCCACAAACCATTGGTGAGCTTAAGCAGCATAACTGCTTAACATTTCGTTCTCAGGCGGGGGCTAATCGCTGGCAGTTTTACAACAAGCCGGATGTGATCGAAGCTATCGAAGCCAGGGGCAATTTTTACAGCAATGATATCGATGCGTTGTTATCGGCAGCGTTATCGGGTTTAGGGGTTATTCGTTCGGCTAACTGGCTAGTGGATGAGTACCTGCGTGATGGCAGTTTGGTGCGGGTGTTATCCGCTTATCCTACTCACCCGCAACAGAAAGGGATTTATGCGTTGTACTCCGGGCCGCGTTTGCTGTCTCCCAAATCTCGCGTTTTTATTGATTTTCTGAAAGAAAAGTATCGAGCAATGAGTTGGAACCAGATAGTCCGAACAGAGTGACAGTTCCTCTATACTTTTTATCTTGGGTCTAAGATCGATTTAGCGTCTTAACAATTGACGCTTTTACTCTTAGTCATTCTGATTTTTAGATATGTCTGTGTCTTAACCCACTATCGTTGTTTAATGCAGTTTCGCTAGCAATTTAGCCACGGTATCTACGTCTTCTTCGTTATTATAAATATGTGGAGAAAAGCGAAAACAATTATCACGGCGGATATCAAAAAACACTTTATGCTGGCTAAGTAACTTATTAGCATTGGCGACGTTGCTGAGCATAAGAGTTATGGTTCCACCCCTTCGATTATTATCGATGGGGGACACTATTTTTATTTCTTGCTCTTGCGCCGCCGCCAGTAATATACTTGAATGCTGCTGGTTTTGGCGAGCGATAACATCAATTCCAATTTTATTTATACAAGTAATGCTATGCCCGGCAATGACAAAAGGTAATATGGAGGGCGTGCCACCCCAAAAACGTTTCGCTCCGGTCGCGTATTTAAAATGATGGACATCAAAATCATAGGGGTCCTGATGGGAGAACCAGCCGACATCCCGCGGGTTGAAATTCGCCACTATTTTTGGATTAGCCCATAAGAATCCTGCGCCTGGGCCGCCACACAACCACTTTATACACGAGCCGATAACAAAATCCGCATCCCATTCATGAAAATCGATAGGCACTATACCCGCGGACTGCGCTACATCAACGACGGTAATTATATCTTTTTGTTTGGCTAATTGAATAATTTCTCGCACCGGGGTGCGTTCACTAAAATCGGAAGTCACATGTGTAATGAGCATCAACTTGATATCATCATTAACGTGCGATTTCCATTGTTCCAGGGATGTGAGGTCGCTATCATCAGGAAGAAAACGTATATTGTATCCATCCTGTTGAGACCTGGAAAATACAAAGCCTAATGATGGAAAATCATGATTAGACATCAATAAAGTATTTTTGCTATGTGCTTTATTTAGTTCTTTATTTAGTGGGTTTAATGAAAAAAGTATTTTTGTTAATGCTGAAGATACATTACTTTGTGGACAAAAATCCGCAGAGTTGGCGCCGAACAATGTGCCCAGCGTTTTGCAGTAATCTTCCACCATGGTTAACCAGGCTGGCCAGGCGCCAGCGCCTTGATTTTGCCAAGCATCAAAATAATTCACTGTTGCCGATGATTTTGTTGTTTGTGGCAAACAACCCACGGAGTGACTTTGCAAGTAAATACCATCGGGAAGGAAAAACTTATTTTCATACATGGTCTTGATATATGGTTGAGTAGTGAGTTTTTATATAGTTGCAGCGGTAAGCGGTCACTTTTTCAGAACGGTGTAATACCGAGTTGAGCACTGTCAATCTGAGATGGATTTTCGCACCGTACCGTATTGCTGTCCCCATGCATCCGTCATATCTGTGCGAATTTGCCAAAGTTCAGGAAAAAATTTTTCTCTAACCCGTTGGTTAAGCAGTTCAACAGAGCGGCCCTTTAAAGATTTTGATTCAAAACCAATACTGCGATAGATAAGCTGCATATGGTGATAACAGAATTTTTGATGCAATTCGTCAAATTCAGCCAGACATTCGGCGATCATATACGCATTACAATGACGATATTCGGTGTGATAAATATTTTTTACCGTTAAATTATCCGCTTCAAGATATTTAGAATTGAAGGTGTTCCATAAATA
>VAPL010523074.1_pt1 | contig 10488 bp, 7 predicted proteins | sample 3395061 | NCBI WGS metagenome assembly VAPL01 (sample SAMN08290444, study PRJNA428436) | hydrothermal vent metagenome | isolation source: Deep-sea hydrothermal vent chimney 2 | place: Pacific Ocean: Juan De Fuca Ridge | depth 2182 m m
ACTCATGGCAAGCCCTCAACAACAACGAGAATGGTATCTGCACGCCAAAGCCATCGTCGATCGACTGAGTTCGATGATTGGTCACTGGAGCAATCAGCTATACCAAACCCTACAGCCTAAGGCCGAATATCTCGGCGATGCTTTTGCAGCAGATCAATGGACCATCAACTTATTTAGTGAAGAAATTATCCGCAGCACGCCCGCCTTTGCGTTATCGCTCGTACTACGCCACCTCGACCCCATGCTAAGAACAAAAGCCGGACTCAGCGGCTGGCAAGTCATTAGCCCGGCGCAAGCCTCAGGAAAAGTTTGTGTTGTCGATCGCCTATTGACGGTACAAGGTGATCATTTTTCAGAGCCAACCATTTTAATCACCGACCAAGTTTCCGGCGACGAAGAAATACCTGAAGGCATTACCTCCATTATTACCTCAGACACACCTGACCTGGTTTCCCATGTAGCTGTCAGAGCACGCAACGCTCATGTCTTGTTTGCCACCTGTTTTGACGATGAAACCTACCAGCAATTAAAAAATTTAAAAAACCAGCAACTCACTCTGAAAGTGACACCGGCCGGTGATGTTGAATACCATAGCTCGCTCACCGGAACCGAGCAACCCGCTGCAAAACAGAACAAAGTCAAACTCACCTTACGGCGCCGAGCATTTTCCAAATGGGTCATCCCCGCCTCCGCGTTTAATGATGACCACGTGGGTGGTAAATCCAATAATCTACAAGCACTGCGCAAGAAAATTCCCGCCTGGATACAACTACCAACCTCGATTGCCCTACCCTTTGGGGTTTTAGAGCAATGCCTGAAAAATAAAAAAAACCAGTCGATTGCTCAGCAATTACCAGCCTTAATCGCGAAAATCAAAACAGATCCGGCCAATAAGCTATCAGAGATTCGCCAACAATTTCAAAAAATCACCGCCCCAGATGCACTCAAAAACGACTTACTAGCCATGTGGCACAGCCAACAACTCGCTGACATGGGCTGGGAAAAAATCTGGCCAGCCATTCAAGGTGTCTGGGCTTCTCAGTGGAATGAGCGTGCCTATTACTCCCGAGTTGCAAGAGAGATTCCCCATCACCGCTTGCAAATGGCCGTGCTTATTCAACAAGTGGTTGAGGCCGACTATGCGTTTGTCATTCATACCGTCAACCCGATCACCAACAATGACAACGAAATTTACGTAGAAATCGTCTTAGGTATGGGCGAAACTTTAGTCGGCAATTACCCTGGCCGTGCCTTCAGTTTTTTGTATCATAAGCCAACCCAACAAATAGAGATTATCTCCTATCCAAGCAAACGCATTGGCCTCTATGGCAGCGGAGTTATTTTTCGTTCTGACTCGAATGGTGAAGACCTGAAAAACTATGCAGGCGCCGGACTCTATGACAGTCTACTCGCCACCGCACCGGAACATCGTAGGCTCGACTATAGTGATGATATTTTGCTTTGGGATAATACTTTTCGCGAACAATTGCTCACCAAAATCGGCCAAATTGGCCATCAAATTGAAAAAATCTGCGGCTCACCACAGGATATCGAAGGCGCAATTCAGCAAGGGATATTTTACGTCGTGCAGACCCGCCCCCAGGTCGGCATTTTCAATTAGGAAAAAATCAATGTCACGTATTCGTATAGGAAATCAAACCGCGTTCTCGGCTCCCCACGCCCTGGAACCGCTAGCATTCGCCATCGCTCATGGCTTTGATGCTTTTGAATGGTTTTCAGATAAAAAAAATACCGGCGGCTGGGATGAAATGGACATGGACCCGGCAGAACGCCGCCGGGTCAAACAACAAGGACAAACCCATGATATCCAATACACCGTACATGCGCCTTGGCAAGCCAATCCATTATATCCTGACGGAGAAGGCTTGCTAAAACGAAGCCTAGATTTTGCGGCAGATATTGGGGCCGATTTGGTCAATCTGCACCTGTATATGGATCAAGGACCCCAAACTTATGTTGACTCACTGCGTGACATCATTCGTTATGCCGCACAACTAGGCGTGCGACTCAGCATCGAAAATACCCCGCTCACCACGCCAGAAAATTTTAATGCCACCTTTGCCTGTCTCAAGCAATTAAGCATCAACACCGATCACGTCGGTATGTGTCTTGATATCGGTCATGCGAATCTTTGCCAGACCACCCACAATGATTATATCCGTTATATTGATGAACTCGCCACTGATCTACCGATCATCCATCTGCATATTCATGAAAATCACGGCGATCACGACAAGCATTTAACCCTCTTCACCGGCCCGGCAAAACACAATGATGGCGGAGTACGCGAATTCATTAAACGTATGAAACAACGCCATTACAGCGGCGCCATGATTATGGAGCAATGGCCGCAGCCAACCACATTGCTTGTCGAGGCTGAACATAAGCTGCGCATGATGTTAGACCCTTATGGAAAAAAAAAACACAGTACAGCACCAACGTAACACAACAAACGGTCGTAACCACTGAAGCCCCTGAGCCAGCAATCGCTCAACCATTATCCGCAATCGCAGAACCCTTTATTCAGGCAATCATTGATGCCCACCAACGATTAACCAGTTGGCGACAACGCCTCACCTGGATACAAGAAACACTTACCAACCCAGCGTTTGACGCCACCCCTGAACAATTGACAGCCCTGGCTATTTACTTGCGTTTCCTTGGCACCGGGGAAGCCTCTTGTCAGGAAGATGGTCGGCATTTTCGGCCTAATCATCACGCTCAGGCTGCGATGCATATCGAAGCCGCTTTAGCACAACGACAAACACCAGATAACGCCTGGTTATTACGCAAAATTTATCCATGGCTACCTTCTCATGAGGCAGAGTTTCGCCATCGTGAACCGCTGACACGCATCCGTGATATCGCCCATCGCAACGACATACCACACGCACTCAAACAAGAAATCAAACATCGATTGCAAAACAAACTACATCGCTGCGCTGGCCCTGAAGATTTAAAAACCTCGGCAGATATATTAAAACGTATCACCGAATCACCCAATGATTATTCATCGGAATTTATCGAACAATTCAAAATTTTCCATGAAGAATTACTGGAATTCTTTAATGCGTCCCAGCTCGACAAACGACTCAACATCCTTGCCGAACAACTCGATCAACCACAAAACCCGCACATCTTCGCCATACTTACCTTGAAATCGCAAACCCATCGGAGCGATACCCAACAACTTGAACTGATTAAGCATGTCACCGAATTAAGAAAATTAATTTCCGGCCAAACAACCCCGGAAGATAGCTCACTCACACAACAACGGCGTCTTTGTGATATTGCGCTGGAAGAATTTTCTTTCGTTTTGTTAAGCGATATGGCTAATCGATTAACACAATTCGCCGACCATAATGCCTGGCCAGTTTTTTTACACAGCTTGATCTATGCCATAGATAATGCACGACTCAGCCAAATTATGGCGCAAGAATGTGGCATACTCTCAGCCGAACTCAACCGATGGTCGAAAGACTTTCAAGCCAACGATGAATTTCAGCTACTGCGCCTGAAAGCTAGCCTAGAACGCAGTAAGCGACTCACTGAACAATATGCCGATAAAGTATTAAACTTATTTCCAGCTCGCGTACAAAGCCTCGGTCGCGCTTTGCAAGTCAGCGAACATGCCATTGAGATTTTTTGTGAAAACGATATCCGGGCAAATATCATTTTCCAAATGGCTAAACTGATACAAATGGGACTCGATCCCATCCGTACGGCACTTAAACTACCCGCTTGGGAAACGGTTGTGCCGGGTACCATCACCGGCAAGCTGGTGCAGGTGACTCACATTGAAGCGCTTATCCATCCATCAGAAACGGTGATTGTCATGCTAGATCGAGTCACCGGGGATGAAGAAATCCCCAACCATGTCGGCGGACTGGTGATCACCCAGGCGATTCCTTATTTGTCTCATCTTGCGGTGCGAGCCCGTCAAAAACAAGTGCCTTTTGTGATGGCTAACGATCAAAAACAACAAACAGATTTGATGCCATTACAAGGAAAAACCATTCAGTTATTCGCCACCGCCGATCAGGTCAAATTCCAGGAAACCAGCGTTCCACGGACAAGCTCCCATGAAAAAATCATCCACCCAGCGATGACCCTGCCATCGGTAACATTGACGGAGCAAATACAACTGTATCCACTGTCGACCGCCACCCCAGCCATCTGTGGCAGCAAAGCCAGCAATGCAGGCTTATTAATCAACTATGCCGAACAATCCCATGGCTTATTTCAAGCACCCCAAGGCATGATCATGCCATTTGGCATCATGGAGCATTGCTTAGCTAAACAGTCAGAACTCGCCAGTGAATATGCCCGATTGCAGACAAAAATCATCGCAGCACCCCCTCAAGCGTTAGACCCACTGCTCACAAAAATGCGAGCATTGATACAACAAATTGCGGTGCCTCATCCTATCATTGAACAACTGACTGAGTTTTTTGGTGAGTCTACGCTGTTAGCGGTACGCTCCAGCGCCAATGGAGAAGACTTAGCACAATTCGCTGGCGCCGGCTTATATGATTCCGTTGTCGGTGTGACTGCCCAGCAAAGCACGACGGCCATTCAACAGGTATGGAGTTCACTTTGGAGCCGTACCGCCACACTCAGCCGAAAAAATGCGGGGATTAAACATAACCAAATCCATATGGCGATACTTTTTCAAGAAATGATTGAGCCCGAACTTGCTTTTATTATGCACACCTCAGACCCCATGCATGGCACATCAAACTCGGCTTGGGTCGAATTAGCCATTGGTCTTGGAGATACCCTTGCCTCCGCTTGGCAACCGGGCAGCCCTTACCGAATTCGCTGCGATCGACACACCGGCCAAAGCCAGCTCTTGAGTTGCGCTAATTTTTCTTTTGCGCGACACGCTAACCAAGCTCAGGGAAGTTTTAGTGAACTAATTAATTACACAACGGTACCCTTTTCTACCCAGCCAGCCCGCCTTCAATCATTGGCACAACCGCTCGCCAAAATTGCAAGTTACCTAGAATCCGTATTTGATTACCCGCAGGATGTGGAAGGGGCGATTCGCCACAATAGCTTCTATGTTTTACAAGCCAGAGCACAACAAGGATTAAGCTGATGCGCACTTCACTCCCTAAATTACTCGCGATGTTAAGCATTCAAGCCCCCATCAAAGGCGATGAAACCCTGCTACGTCTAGCGCAATATCGCTTGGCAGACGCCGGGCTCGGCGGAGAGTTTTACCCTGGAAGCCCCGGTCATTTACGTCACTTATTGTCATTTCGTCCTGGAGAATTCGCTTGCGTTGCCCATTTGCCACGAGGCATTAATCTGCTGAGCACGTCAGGACGGGAAACCATCCAACAATTTGCCGAAGTCGCCGCCGGACAACTGCATGGCATACTACTGCACGATCAAACCACATTTGCTGATCAGCCACAACAGACCCTCAATGCGATGCGCGATATGGAACATCGGCTCAGTGGACTGGCCCAAGCTCCCCGGGTTTTCATCGAATACGCAGCGGGTTTAGCACCGGAGTTTTTTGCTTCACTGTTTGAAGAAACCGCCGATTTATCAAAGGTATGTGCTGCGATTGATATTTCCCACGTCGGCATCCATCTTTGCCGCCAACAATACGCCCAACAACATCCCAATGAAGATGTATGTCGCCTGCGTCCGGATCACCCAGATTTACCTAAAAAAATCGATGCCATCCAAGACGCCGTGGCGGCCACACAAGCCTTGGTTAACAGATTCGTCGAACGCCTATCACGGCTTGATAAACCGCTGCATTTCCATCTCCACGATGGCCACCCCTTGTCCACTTTTAGTCTATTTGGCGTCTCTGATCATCTGAGTTTTCTTCAGTCAATCCGCTTGCCATTTGCTTATCAAGGACGACACACGCTGGATGGGATCTTCGGGGTCAATGGGCTCACCAAACTAATACACACCGTCATGCAACAACGCTCGGCTGAACAATTATCATTCACCGTCGAAATGCATCCACAAGCCGGTCACACACCTCTCGGGGAATATGCCTCACTGTTCTCCCATTGGCGAGATACCAGCCAAGCGACCCATATGAATTATTGGTTGGACATGCTCACCAACAATGCCACCCTAGTCCGTCATGCCTGCCAGACAGCCGCCTGAAAATTATTTAAAGCAAGAATATAAAAAATAGCGTTAGCGGTGATTTATCACTTGATTAGTCTTTGTGAAAATTTTATTTTTTTACAAAAACTTAACTGAGTTACCCACAGCTTATGCACGCTTTCTGTGAATAACATGGATGAGCAAAATTAATACGTTATGCCAGTAAATGTAGGGCGTTTTCGAAATTAACCTGTTCCGATCGTTGGGCAATTTGTTGGTAGGAGGCCACAGCAGTATAATAATTGGCCGACTTCGGGTCAGTAAACTCAATGGACGCCGGATTATTATTGCTTTGATTACTCGTATTATTTGAACGACTTTCAGCAATCTCCGCTTGGGCATTGGCGGCCATCGCCACCGCTTGAGCCGCCACCGCCCGGTCTTGTGAAGAAGGATCAGCCGGTGCCGTCGCCGCCGCCTGAATGCGATTCGCTTTTTGTAATGAGGCCTCAGGATCATCACGAACCGTACTGGTGTCGATTTGTACTTCGCCACCCACAGCATAATTTTTGCCATCAGGCCCGCTCTGGTATTCATAAGTGGGGCTGCCTTTGGCATATTGCCCAGCCACAGCCTTATGCGCCGCTTCATGGGTTCTCACTTCCCTGTCACGCTGACTGAGTTCCCGGACTTGTTTTTCTTCCTCTTCGGTCAGCGTATTGCGGCTATCTTTGCTTTGCTTGGTTTCCTCATCGTGCTCTGTCGTTTGCTTCTGCCTCGCCGCCTCACTAAAATTTACCGTATCATCTCGAAGAAATGAGGAAGTTTCCGCTTGAGACACGCGATTATCTAATAATTCATTAGACTCCTCCTCAAGCGCCATCGAATGATACTTAACCGTAGATAAACTTAATACTTGGGCGATGGTGGTCATGCCAGAAAACTCATCATGCAGCTACATCCAGTCAAATGGCCTATCATTATTATCTTCCGCCTTTAATCATTCACCAGATAAGCTGATTGAGCTTTATATCGACAAGCGGTTGGTCCACTGAACGCTTTTCTCGCAAAACCGCCCCCCCCCCCGGACTGGGCCAAGACTGAAATTACCTTAATCACCATGAATAACACCTCGCTCATGGGGTGTTATTACATTTTTTCGAGTACTCGAATCCCCAATAAGGCCAACCCTTGTTCAAGGGTACGAGCAGTCAAGTCACAGAGCAATAAGCGGGTCAATCGACTCGCGTCAGAATCCGCTTTTAACACCGAACAAGCTTCGTAAAAACTGGAAAATGTGGTGGCTAACTCATAAAGATAAGTGCATAACCGATGAGGTTCTAAATGCTCTGCCACGGCGCTCAATGCTGACCCGAATTGCAATAATTTTAAGCAAAGTGCTTTTTCTTCGGCTTTGACAATATGCAATTGATCCGCCGTTTTAATACGATCCAGCGGATTGCTAGGCTCCTGACTGGCGGCTTTGCGGAAAATAGAACGCACTCGGGTATACGCGTACTGCAAATAGGGTGCAGTATTACCTTCCATCGCCAACATGCGTTGCCAGGAAAAAATATAATCTTTCACTCGATCACTGGATAAATCTGCATATTTAATCGCGCCCATGCCCACCGTTTTGGCAATCACGGTTTGTTCTTGATCGCTGAGTTGAGCATTTTTCTCTGCCACCACCGACTTGGCTTGTCGTTCTGCCTCATCGATGAGGTCAACCAAACGCACCACCTCACCACTGCGCGTTTTAAATGGTCTACCATCTTCACCTAATACACTGCCAAACGGCACGTGCTCTACCCTCACCTGGTCCGTTAGCCAACCCGCCATTTCGCCAGTCTTAAAAATCATGGAAAAATGCTGGCTTTGCCGCGCATCAGTAATATAAATAAGACGCTCGGCCTTGAGTGACTGAATACGATATCGCAAACACGCTAAATCTGTGGTGGCATATAGATAACCACCATCCGATTTCTGAATAATGAGTGGCAACGGTTGATTATCGCGCCCAACAAACCCCGGTAAATATACCACGGTCGCCCCTTGATCTGGCTTTGCCAGCCCTTGTGCTTTTAACTCACTCACCGTATCGGACAACAAGTCATTATAAGCGCTTTCACCTTTCACATCGCTGTCTTGCAAGGTCACATCTAACCGCGCATAGACCGCACTGAAATACTGCCGAGACTGTGCCACCAGCGATTGCCAGATGGCTAAGGTATCGACATCACCTTGCTGCAAGGCCACCACCCGCTGGCGGCTGCGCTCGGCAAAGGCGGGATCTTCGTCAAACTGTTTTTTCGCCGCTTTATAAAGTGCATTTAAATCACGGTAATTTTGATTAACAGCGGTTTCATTACCCACTTGCCAACCCTTCTCCAACAAATACTCAATCAACATACCAAACTGAGTTCCCCAATCACCCACATGGTTCTGACGAATCACCTGATGGCCTAAAAATTCCAACACTCGCACCACCGCATCGCCAATGATGGTACTGCGTAAATGACCGACATGCATCTCTTTGGCCACATTCGGTGCGGAAAAATCCACCACCACCATTTGCGGACGAGAATCCGGCAAAACCCCCAACCGGGAATCTTGCGACAAAGCCAATAATTGCTGGCTTAATACGCTGGGCAACAAACGCAAATTAATAAAACCTGGACCCGCAATTTCCGGTGGCTCACAAATGTCCGCTAACTGCAATTGCTGGCAGACCTGATCCGCTAACTCTCTTGGTGAGCATTTTAGTTGTTTAGCTAACCCCATCGCGAAATTCGCTTGGTAATCACCAAAACGTGAATTTTGTGTCGCACGCAACTGCGGGTTGAAGTTTGTGTAAGCTTCCCCAAAGGCCTGGGTAAAAGCCTGCTGAAAACGTTTTTCTATGGTTCGAAATAATTCACTCATTAATTTAACTGTCAGGTTATAGTGCTGAATATAAACAGCACAAAGATGAAGCAATAACATCGTTGATATTTTGCGCTTGACGGCATAGACTCAAGCCGAAATTTTGATCACGCTGCCTCACTTTAATTTAAAATTACGAGCAATCAAAAAGTTAAAATTCTAACTACGATAATTTAGGACATACCACCATCGCGAATATTGATTGCGTTTAACCGCCTCGATACCGATCACCTCCCCAAATAACCAGCAAGCTACAATAATTATATTTTTTAACCATTTGTATCATACCAAGTAGGTTTTTTCAAAAGATATTGCTATCATGCCTACCGCTAAAAATGATTGAATACAAACAGCCAAGGAGGCAAACATGCGATCAGCGATGGTACTTTTTATCAGCGGACTAACATTCGGCTGTATGGACAGTGTAAAGCAAAACGATACCGACCCCAATCAAACCGGCACGCCAAGCATTGTGACTCATACCGAAATCTTTGACAGTCGCCCTAACACCCAATGCGGTAACCATCTATTCGCAGGAAATCCAGCGAACGCTGATCAAATACTCTGCAGGAAAGGCTATGCCGTGGGCTATAATTTCCAGAAAAAATTAGCCAATTGGGTAGCCTATCATCTCACCAGAAATTCAGTAAACGCCGACATCAGTGTCACGGAAAATTATCAGGAAGATAATGACATCCCATCAGGCCTAAGAGCAAAATTAACAGACTATAATAACTCGGACTACCATTACGGACAACTCGCACATTTTTCCACAGTCGGCTTTAATGTCACTGCTCGCCAGGAATCTTTTTTACTCTCCAATACCACCCCTCAGCAAGCGGATTTCACCAATAAGGGCTGGGCTACACTCAATGATTATCTGCAATCCTGCGCCATTGAAAAAAAAGAACTCTACGTGGTCACCGGCCCACTATTTAACTCACCGAATCCGCAAACTATCGGCGACGACATCGCGGTACCTGAAGCCTATTATCAAGTCATCTTAAGTCCACGATTTCCACCGACGGGTTTTGCTTTTAAAATACCCCATCGCTCAATGGAAGATTACGAACTGGAAGACTATGTCACATCCATTGACAACATTGAATTAATGACAGGTATCGATTTTTTCGCCGCAATAGAAGATTCCATCGAACAACGCATCGAAGCCGACAGTCGTCCTATCTGTCAACTTCCCTGGACTAAAATCTACTCCAACACAAACTCACAAAGCAACACATTTTCGTGCGGTACAAAATCATTTTGTTCACAAATGTCGAATTGCCAAGAAGCCCGCTTTTATATGAATGCCTGCCGTATTCGCACGCTAGATAGGGATAATAATGGTACCCCATGTGAAAGTATTTGCCGATAAAACGATTCTGCAATGATTGTTTTTCAGGTCATTAAGGCATCCCTTTCAAGGTGAATAATTATACGTTTCAGTGGTAAGATCTA
>VAPL010770608.1_pt1 | contig 10483 bp, 8 predicted proteins | sample 3395061 | NCBI WGS metagenome assembly VAPL01 (sample SAMN08290444, study PRJNA428436) | hydrothermal vent metagenome | isolation source: Deep-sea hydrothermal vent chimney 2 | place: Pacific Ocean: Juan De Fuca Ridge | depth 2182 m m
CCCACCGGCGAAATGCTGGAACCTTATGGCGAGCGTCCGGCGATTGAAGTGGAAGACGCGTTTTATGAGCAAGCCATGGCGCTGAAACAGGGCGGTGTCGACATCATCTGGATTGAAACCATGTTCTTCGAAGATGAAATTGATGCCGCCGCCAAGGCTGTTGAACGTGCCGGGATGGCTTATGTGCAGACCATGACGTTTGACACCAACGGCTGCACCATGATGGGGCTGAAGCCACAAAATGCGCCACAGTTGAAGCGCGAGCGCAAGTGGAACTCCATCGCCTTTGGTGCCAACTGCGGTGTTGGCCCGTCACAGCTGGTCGACACTATTTTAGGCATTTCTGAAAACTCCGAACCTGGTGACGTGATTGTCGCCAAGGCCAATTGCGGTATTCCACAAATGGGTACGGATATGAAAATTGCCTATGATGGCACACCGGAAATCATGGCCGATTATGCCTGCATGGCACGCGATGCCGGGGCTCGCATCATCGGCGGCTGTTGTGGCACAAGACCTGTGCACATCGCCGCCATGCGACAGGCCCTGGACACACGAGAGCCCAATGGTAAACCCAGCCATGAACACATTCAGGAAATCCTGGGTGACGTTACAAAAACGTCTAAAGAACAAAGCAAACCGGGCCGGAAGCGAACCGGGGCACGGCACAGAGCAAAACCAACAACGTCCTGATAGCTTTTCGGTTAATTCGTTGGCGCAAAGCCATAAAGGCCTGAACGTGACATTTTTGGCAGCATAGCACAGCTTTCCAGCAACTCTATCGGCAGATCATCACCGTCAAAAACATCAAACAGAGGTTTTTGGTCTTCCAGTGACCATCTGACTTTTTCGCCTTTAAAAGAATAGCTGTAACCGGGTCCCATGCGGCACGACACCCTGAGGGAATTCTGTTTGGCAGAGATATGTAATCCCTCGCTAAACTGTCTGGTGGCCCATTCGATGCCCAGCCATCCGGCGGTTTCCAGAAAAAGCACCTCAAGGGGCTCAAATTTTGCCATCAGGGCTTGTGATTCTTCGTCCAGCGCATTGCCAAGCGTCATGGTGAAAACGACGACTTCGACGACACCATCAAGGTATTTTTCAAAGGCAATATTGTGAAAGCGGGAGCCGTTTTCCAACACCAGGCCGTTAGCGTCACAATGTTTTATTTTCAGGCGCTTGTAGTGAATTTCCGGCACTGCCAGACCTTCGGCGCGGCGCGAGATATCTTCAGCCGTGGCGACAATTACCGGGCGCACTTTTTTGAGGTCGCGATAGCCATGCAGGCGCAATAAGCGGTCTTCACGAATTTTAATTCCCAGAGGTCGAAACACGCCATGGGAATCATAGGCGTGCATCAGACTGTCAGCATTCAAACCGTTTTCTCCAGCGCCGCTGTTTTAAGGGTCTCATATTCGGCCTCAATTTCTTCCGCCACCTGTTTCACTACATCTTCAGCTGTGCCGTCACGCGATTGCCACTCGGCCTTGTTCCAGTGCTGCAGATATTCATCGGCACCATCAAGCTTTCTGCGCATGGCAATCAGATCAATCAATTCCTGAAAGCGCAAACTCAATTGGCTCTTGGCTTTTTGCCGCCCCTCACGCGCTTCCACAACCGAGGGGATCTCCTGCCAGTACATGATACGATATTTTGCCATCAGCTTTGCCCGATCCTTCAATTTACCCCGATATGCCATAAATAATAGCAAAAATGACTGGACGTGCCAGTGAAAAGGCGGCGGGGAAAGAGTGAAAAACGGCAAAAACCGAAAAGTGACGGCCGAATTCAAAATATTCAATCTCGCATTCGAACCAATTGCAATTGTGAAACGCCTGCGTGTTTCAATATTAATTGATCAAAACGATTGAGAAATTGACTTGCCTGTGCTGGCCACAGCGTCAACCTGTGCTATCAGTATACCCCGTTTTAAAATCCGAAAGCTGCACCTATGATCGATCTCTATACCTGGTCAACGCCCAATGGCCGCAAAGTCTCAATTATGCTGGAAGAAATCGGGCTCGATTATACCACGCACACCATCGACATCGGCAAGAACGAACAGTTCGCCGAGAGTTTCCTCAAAATTTCACCCAATAACCGCATCCCGGCAATCGTCGACAATGACACCGGGATATCATTGATGGAATCGGGCGCAATCCTGATGTATCTGGCAGAAAAAACCGGCAAATTTTTATCATCTGATCCCGCCACCCGATGGACAACGATTGAATGGCTGATGTGGCAGATGGGCGGCGTTGGACCCATGTTGGGACAGGCCCATCATTTCGTCCATTTCAACAAGGGCAAAAGTGACTACGCTGAAGAGCGCTATCTCAACGAAACCAAAAGGCTCTACGGGGTTCTCGACCGCCGTCTGGCTGATCGGGATTATCTCGCCGGTGAATATTCCATCGCCGATATGGCCACCTGGCCATGGATTTCCCGGTTTGAATGGCAGACGGTCAATCTCAATTCATACCCAAATGTAAAAAAATGGTACCTCGCCATTGCCGCGCGCCCGGCGGTTCAAAAAGGCTATCATGTACCGATTAAACAACCAGAAATCCCGATGCCTTAGAGCGGGGGCAGATTTTCTGGTCGAGAGGGGCGCTCCCCTACCCGCGTTGCCCATCCTGCAAGTTTGCATCCAGGCGGGCTTGGGCCATGTCGCGCATTTTATCATTGAGAGCAGGATTTCGGCGCAGCAGATTTTCAAACGCTCCCGCTTCCAATACCAACAGATCACATTTGGTTCGGGCAATGGCGTCAGCACTTCGGGTGCGCCACTCGAGCAATGCCATTTCACCAAAATAATCTCCTGATCTCAGCTCAAAAAAACCGCCAGATGCTGAAATCTCAACGGTTCCGGTAACGATGAAATACATCTCGCTGGCTTTTTCACCCTTCTCCATAATCCTGGCTCCGGCCAGATAGGTGTGTGATCTCAACAGACCCATGATTTCTGCAATTGTTGCAGCACTCAGCCCACTGAATATCGGCACGCTGGCGACAGTTGACCAGGTTACAATAAATTCACGGCGATTGATTTCCTGGGAAAAACCAGTGGCGATAATGCCAATTGGCAGGGCAAACATTCCAAGCCCCAAAATCATCATTACGCCGCCAAAAAACTTTCCGGCACCACTGAGAGGCACCACATCGCCGTAGCCAACTGTTGTCAGGGTTGAAACCGCCCACCAGGCAGCACGCGGTATTGATCCAAAATATTCGGGCTGGATTTCACGTTCGAGGAAATAGATGATTGATGACGCAAACAACAACAGGGAAACCATCACCATCAAGGCGCCAACCAGGGCGCGACTTTCAGCAACAAGAACCCGGCCCAATGTATCCAGTGCGGGTGAATAACGCGCCAGTTTCAAAAACCGTAGCAGCCGCAAAACACGCAAAATCCGCAAATCAGCACCGAAAAAACTGCCGAGATAAAATGGCAGCACCGCCAACAGGTCGACAATCAATAACGGCCTGGTGGCAAAATGCAGACGCGCGCGCGCAGGGTTGAGATGTCGAAGCGGTGCCGATTCCACCGCCACCCACAACCGCAGCAGGTATTCGATGGTGAAGATCACTATGGAGATTAAATTGAACAACTCAAATGCCGGGCCTAAACGGGCATTCAATACTTCAACGGATTCTGCTACAAAAGCGATAACATTGGCAAAAATCAGAATAATGATAAACACGTCAAACAAGACGCTGAGCAAATCATCCGAGTGTCTTGCTTCAAGGATTTCATAAAAGCGGCGTCGGAGCGGCGTTCTTCTTTTTCTTTTTTTCATGGCCGAACAGACCCCCTCATTTAGATGCGGCGATATCCTCAATCTGTCGTGATATCTGCGCCAGTGCAGCCTCGGCCTTGGAACCATCCGCCCCACCGGCCTGAGCCATATCAGGTCGGCCACCGCCGCCTTTGCCACCTAAAACCTGGGCACCGGCTTTTACCAGATCAACGGCGTTGAATGTGTCTGTCAAATCCCCGGTAACGCCCACGACCAGCCCTACTTTGCCCTCATCAGTAACTGAAACAATAGCGACAATGCCTGATACAACCTGCTTTTTTGCATCGTCCACCAGGCTGCGCAGATCTTTTGCTTCAACACCCTTGAGCGCTCGGGCCATTACCTTGATACCACAAATTTCTGCCACATCGGTATTTTTATCAACACTCGAACCACCTTGGCCAAGCGCCAGTTTGCGCCGCGCGACGCCGAGTTCGCGTTCCATTTTTTTGCGTTCGTCCAAAATTGTCTCAATGCGGCCCAATAGATTGCCCGGCGTGGTTTTAAGCAAATTTGCAGCTGAGCGAACGCGAGCATCCTGTTCACTCAGATGATTGCGCGCGCCCTCGCCTGTTAAGGCCTCAATGCGGCGCACGCCAGAAGCCACCGCACTTTCGCTGGTAATTTTCACCAGACCAATGTCACCGGTGCGCAAAACGTGGGTGCCGCCGCACAATTCTGTTGAGTACGTTGATGTGGTGCCGTCTTCATTCAAGTCTTCCCCCATGGAAACGACACGCACTTCATCGCCGTATTTTTCACCAAACAGAGCTAATGCGCCTTGTTCAATTGCCTCGTCCACTCCCATGAGGCGGGTAACGACGGGATTATTCTGAGCAACAATTGAATTGGCGATTTTTTCTATCGCAGCCAGTTCTTCCGCCTCGACCGGTCGGGTTTGCGAGAAATCAAAACGCAGCCGATTGGGGTCAACCAGTGAGCCTTTTTGCGCCACATGATCGCCCAGCACACGCCGCAAAGCCTCATGCAGGAGATGAGTGGCAGAGTGATTGGCACGGGTGGCCGCACGGGCCAGACTGTTTACCCGCAGTTCAACTTCGTCACCGACCCTCAAGATGCCGGCAGTTACCTGGCCAATATGGACAAAAACGTCGCCGAGTTTTTTCTGGGTGGCGGAAATTTCGATGCGCAAACCGTTCGGTGATGTGATTGTTCCGGTATCGCCAACCTGGCCACCGGATTCGCCATAGAATGGTGTCTGATTGACGATGACATTGACATCATCTCCGGCCTTTACCTCATCAACCACATCGCCATCTTTGATAATTGCGCTCACCACCCCTTCGGCAATCTCCTTGGTGTAGCCGAGGAACTCGGTCGCTCCGTGCTGGTCGCGTATTTTAAACCATACTTCTTCGGTAGCCGCCTCACCTGAGCCCGCCCAGGCGGCTCTGGCATCCGCGCGCTGGCGCTCCATTGCTGTATTAAAGGCATCCGTATCGACGGTAATATCGCGCGAACGCAAGGCATCCTGGGTTAAATCAAGGGGAAATCCATAGGTATCATAGAGCTTGAAGGCAACTTCCCCGGACAATTGACCACCGCTTTTCAGCTCAGATGTTTCACTGTCGAGAATATGCAAACCACGTTCAAGCGTTTTGCGAAAGCGCCCTTCTTCAAGTTTCAACGTTTCGGTAATCAATGCTTCAGCGCGTACAAGTTCTGGATAAGCCTGACCCATCTGTTGAATAAGGGCAGGCACCAGTTTCCACATAAGGGGATCTTTGACACCGAGTAATTCCACGTAACGCATGGCGCGACGCATAATTCGTCGCAACACGTAGCCGCGACCCTCATTGGAGGGCAATACGCCATCGGCGATCAAAAAACTGGTGGCGCGCAGATGATCGGCGATGACACGATGGTTGGTCGCGTTTTTGCCAGTGGCTTCAACTGAAGACGCCTCAACGGACGCCCGGATTAACGCCTTCATCAGGTCGATTTCATAATTATCGTGAGTGCCCTGCAAAACCGCAGAAATACGCTCAAGCCCCATGCCGGTATCAATTGATGGTCGGGGAAGGTCTATGCGGTTATCTTTTGTCACCTGTTCATATTGCATGAAAACCAGGTTCCAGATTTCAATGAAGCGATCACCGTCTTCATCGGGGCTACCAGGAGGACCACCGGGGATGTGATCGCCATGATCAAAAAAGATTTCAGAACACGGACCACACGGACCGGTATCCCCCATGGCCCAGAAGTTATCGTGAGTGTTTATGCGAATGATACGATCTTCCGGCAGGCCGGCGATTTTCTTCCACAGGTCAAACGCTTCATCATCTTCACCATAGACGGTGACCAGCAGCTTTTTTTCAGGCAGACCGTATTCTTTGGTGATCAGGTTCCAGGCCAGCTCAATCGCTACATCCTTGAAATAATCGCCGAAGGAAAAATTCCCCAACATTTCAAAAAATGTGTGGTGGCGGGCAGTATATCCGACATTATCAAGATCATTGTGTTTGCCACCTGCGCGCACGCATTTCTGCGAGGTTACCGCGCGATTATACGGGCGCTTTTCTGCTCCGGTAAAAACGTTTTTGAATTGTACCATGCCCGCATTGGTAAACATCAAGGTGGGGTCATTTTGGGGGACAAGGGGACCGGAAGATACGATCTCATGACCATGATCATTAAAGTAGTTTAAAAATGTGGATCTTATTTCATTGACGCCCGACATAGTGGAGATATCGCCCTTTATAAAGTTTCGATGCCTTGGTTTACCCGGCCCATGTTCGCCTGTCCACAACAGGTTGGCAGCAGGACGCAAAAACGACGCCCCATAAATGAGACGCCGTCAGGCTTAAACCCTCGTCAGAAGCGGGGAGACCTTCGAAGGGCAAGCGAAAAGAAAGCCCTTAACCGTTGCTTTCGAGCTCATCATCATTGTTGGGCTCAGGCTCGCCTTCGAGTATTTTCTCGGCAATCAATCCGGCATTCTGGCGCACACCGTTTTCGATTTCGGCAGCTATATCCGGATTATTTTCAAGGAAAACTTTAGCATTCTCACGTCCCTGCCCCATGCGTTCGGAATTATATGAATACCACGATCCAGATTTTTCGACGATATCGGCCTTGACGCCAAGATCAATCAACTCGCCGGTCTTGGAAATTCCCTTGCCATAAATAATATCAAACTCAACCTGCTTGAAGGGCGGTGCCACCTTGTTTTTCACCACTTTGACGCGGGTCTGGTTGCCGACAACCTCATCACGGTCCTTGATTTGGCCGATGCGGCGAATATCCAGACGTACCGAAGCGTAGAACTTCAACGCATTGCCCCCGGTGGTGGTCTCGGGACTGCCAAACATCACACCAATTTTCATCCTGATCTGATTAATGAAAATCACCATGGTGTTGGATTTGGAAATAGACGCTGTAAGTTTGCGCAAGGCCTGGCTCATCAGCCGTGCCTGCAAACCCGGCAGACTTGCCCCCATCTCGCCTTCAAGTTCAGCGCGTGGTGTTAAAGCGGCAACAGAATCAATCACCAGAACATCAACAGCGCCCGAACGCACCAGCGTATCGGTAATTTCCAGAGCCTGTTCGCCGGTATCGGGCTGGGAAATCAGCAGTTCATCCAGATTAACGCCTAACTTGCGGGCATAGATCGGATCCAGCGCGTGTTCAGCATCGACAAACGCACAAATACCGCCGGTTTTTTGCGCCTCAGCAATCACATGCAAGGCAAGCGTGGTTTTGCCCGAAGATTCAGGCCCGTAAATTTCAATAACCCGTCCGCGCGGCAGTCCACCAATTCCCAGCGCAATATCCAGACCAAGAGAGCCACTTGGAACTGATTCGATTTCAACAACCTGCTCGTTCTTGCCAAGCTTCATGATCGAGCCTTTACCAAACGCCCGCTCAATCTGGCTTAATGCCGCGTCAAGTGCCTTACCTTTGTCCATATTGTTATTCTCTACAACTCGTAATGCCCGCTCGCCCATGTCCTTACTCCTTATTTCACAACGGCTGTGGAAATTCAATTGCCGTATTTGTACTCATTTTGTTCTCATTGACAAGAAGTTTTTTAATTCATTGTTTTTAAACAAGCTTTTGCATTCACGTTCTTTTAATGTTCTCATTTTTTGACAAGTGAACCACGAGAGCGGATAGATCGGGATGATTCTCCAGCATCTTTTACAGACACTGGCTGAACGTTTGAGTATAATCCGATCACACGAACTCGAGCACCGGTCATCATCATGCAGATTTATGAGCGCGATACATTTTTCGAATTGACACTGCTTGGTCGCGCCGGATTGACAATGCTGTCGATTTTACTGGCATTCATCGTGGTCTATATTGCCTTTGCTTTATACAAACACGGCCCCCGGCAAAAACCCGGTATTGGCCTGGGCTTGCGTCTTTTTACGGCTACAACATTGTTATGGTTATTTTTGTGGCTGTCGCCACAGGCTTATTATCTCTATTATCAGACTATCTTTGACGGCCTGCCGTGGCAGATTGTTATCATGACGCCGCCTTCAATCAGTGATCTGGGTGACATTTTGTTGTTTCAGGGCAGAAATTCGCTGGCCGAACATTCCAAGGCGGGGTTGGGCTGGATTTTAATCCTTGGCGCACTCATTGCCACAAGGATGCGACACACTGGTTAGGGCAATGAAAACAATCGAAGTGCTGTTGCTGGTCGATGACAATCCCGGCCACTATCATCTGGCAGAAGGTGTGATCACAGCGCTGGAAAGACTGGTGTGCACCAACGTCACGCGCATAAGAATTGAACGCAATTGGTGGGCACCGGGAAGGTTGCTGGCCAAAATGGCGAACGCGAAAGCAGCCAACAAAGTGATGCTGAAACTGGGGTACGGCATCAACCTTGATGATCTTGCTGCGGCCCAACTGGTCATTTCTGCGGGCGGCAACACCCTTGGAGCCAATGTGGCGGCGGCCAGGGCGCTTGGCGCGGATAATATTTTTATCGGCTCGGTGCGCCGGTTTCAGCCGGAAAACTTTAGTATTGTCGTCACCTCATATGAGCGCTTTGCCGATCTTCCGCGCCATCTGGTCAGCCTCAAACCGTGCAAGCTTGACCCGGATGCTATGAGCCGGTCAAAACCCTCGCAGACAACGCCCGCAATCGCCGGTTTGCTGCTCGGCGGTGATACACCCAGATACAAATACACCAGCGATGAGTGGCAAAGGCTTGCTGACATGGTTGACGCGGTCCACAAGCGCAACGGCACGCGATGGCTGATCAGCAATTCGCGCCGCACCTCTGAATTTGCCAGCGATCTTTTCGCGCAAAAAGCGGCTGGGAGCGACAGCGGAATAGAGTTCATAGATTTCAGAACCGCCGGACCAGGCACATTGGGCAGGATTTTTGAGACCGCCGACATCATCGCGTGTACCGAAGATTCCAGCACCATGATTTCCGAGGCTATAGCGGCCAGAATACCGGTCATCGGTCTGACGCCAGAAATTCACAGTTTTTCGCCCCAGGAACAGGAATACCGCCACTATCTACAGCACAACAACTGGACCAGATCCCTGTCGATTGACAGCTTGAGCCCGGAAGTCATCGAACGGACGCTTGCCGAAATAATCCCGATGGAAGAAAACCACCTCGACCTGCTGGCCAGCCGACTGAAGCAAAGACTGCCGGGTTTGTTGTCGTGAAATGCCAATCACCTAAACTTGCAAACCGTCATCATCGAACTTGATCCGACGATCCATTCCTCGATGGTGACGGCATAGCCATATCTACCATATGGTCGAAAGCTCATCGCTATGGATTTTCGGGACAACATCTGTTCAAGAGCGCGCAAAGGTCCTGCAAACCCAGTTGACCCGCGGCTTTGAAAGCAAAGCCCGCGGGGATGACCAGGAAGCGTGGTTTTGAAACCAGTTAAAGGCGATGGGTTTTACGCAGCGACTTTTTTCTTCTTGGGCCGGTTGCGCCATTTGCCGGGGCGGTTGTTGTTTGCCGGTTTGGGTGAATTTGCACCCTTGGGGCCATCGCGTTTGGTGCGATGTTTTTTGGCGGCACCCTGATTTTTGTTGCCCGAGCGGCCCTTGCTTTTGCGCGCTGGTTTGATGCCGCGTTCGGGCCTTTGCCCGCTGGCAACGTCAATGGTGATCTCCATCAGCTTTTCAATCGCCTGCAACAGATGAAATTCTTCCGGTGAGCAAAAGGCAATGGCTTGTCCTTCAGCACCGGCGCGCGCGGTGCGGCCGATACGATGGACATAGTTTTCCGGCACTTCGGGCAGCTCATAATTGTAAACGTGGCTGATGCCGGAAATATCAATGCCGCGTGCGGCGACATCAGTGGCAACAAGAATACGGGTTTCACCGCTCTTGAAGGCTCTGATGGCGCGGTCGCGCTGGCCCTGGCTTTTGTTGCCGTGGATGGAACCGGCTTTAAAACCGCAACTGACCAGATGCTTCATCAGGCGCTCGGCACCGCGTTTGGTGCGGGCAAAGACCAATGACAGATCATCGCGGCGCTCAATCAGGCAATCTTTAAGCAATTCCTGCTTGCCCTGTTGATTGATGAAATGGACCGACTGGTTGATCTTATCAGCAGCCTTGCCAGAAGGTGAGACTTCAATGCGCACAGGATCAGTGAGGTAAGTGCTGGCCAGTTCGGCCACCAGTTTTGGCATGGTGGCTGAAAACAACATGGTCTGGCGCGG
>VAPL010295724.1_pt1 | contig 10481 bp, 9 predicted proteins | sample 3395061 | NCBI WGS metagenome assembly VAPL01 (sample SAMN08290444, study PRJNA428436) | hydrothermal vent metagenome | isolation source: Deep-sea hydrothermal vent chimney 2 | place: Pacific Ocean: Juan De Fuca Ridge | depth 2182 m m
CAACTTCGTTAATGAGGTCAAAGACGATATCGGTGTCAAAGCGCGCGGCGTGCTCGCGCATGTTTTCCATCAGCTCAGGGCCTTGCAAACCTTCCGCACCTCCCGGCCAGTTTTCGATGTCGGTGGTGGTCATGAGCTGGCCACCCTGTTCCAGTCCGGTCACCAGTACCGGGTTCAGGTTGGCACGCGCAGCGTAGATGGCGGCGGTGTAACCGGCCGGGCCGGAGCCGAGTATCAGAAGACGGCTGTGTCTGGTTTCGCTCATGTATAATTACTCCGAACAACGACGGGGGTTCAGTCTGATCAGCCGCGTATGGTACGGAATGCCCCGGACAGGGTAAAGGAGAAGCAATGCACATCGGGGTCCCCCGTGAAATCAAACCGCTGGAAGGGCGTGTTGGCCTGGTGCCGGATGCGTGTTCCGAACTGGTCGCAGCAGGACATGAGTTGTTCATCGAAACCGGTGCCGGCGTTCCATCCGGTTACCCGGATGCGCAATATCGCAGCGCCGGGGTAACGATCTGTGATTCGGCGAAGTCGCTTTACGAATCCGCCGAGCTGATCGTCAAGGTCAAGGAACCGGTAGAAGGGGACCTGGCTTTTCTGCGCCGTGAGCATATTCTTTTTAGTTATCTTCACCTTGCTGCTGCACCGGAATTGATGCAGCAGTTGTTGTCGATCGGACTCACGGCCATTGCATTTGAAACCGTGCAGGATGATAGCGGCTTTTTGCCGCTGCTGGCGCCCATGAGCGATATTGCCGGTCGGCTGGCGATACAGTTGGGTACGGGGCTGTTACATGCGCCTCAGGGTGGGAAAGGCCTGCTGCTCGGCGGCACGCCCGGTGCAGAGCGTGGCCGGGTGGTGGTTATTGGCGCTGGCGTGGCGGGCGGTGCTGCGGTGTGTGTGGCCGCCGGACTGGGCGCACAGGTCACGGTATTTGATCGCAAACGTGAACGCCTGGAAGCCATGCGTGAGGTGGGCAACAATGTGACGGCCCTGTATGCCTGGCCTGACCGGATCGAGTCGGCCGTGCTGGAAGCCGACCTGGTGGTGGGCGCCGTGCTGATCCCGGGCGCACGGGCGCCACATGTCGTATCCGCAGAACAGGTATCCCGCATGTCAGCCGGCAGTGTCATTGTGGACATTTCTGTGGACCAGGGCGGCTGTATTGAAACCACCCGTCCCACGGATTACGTCCACCCAACCTATCGTGTGGATAACGTGGTTCATCTGGCCGTCACCAACCTGCCCGGTGCCGTGCCCGGAACGGCCTCACAGGCGCTTTCCGCCGCGTTGTCGCCATTCCTGTTACCCTTGGCGAACGGCGCGCTGAATGAGCACGGGGCGTTGCAGCGGGGGATTAATGTCAGGGCCGGTAAGGTCTGCCATCCTGCCTTGCTATCTTCTCTCAAAGAGAAGTAAAATCGCTCTATCTTTTAATATCTTAAATACTATACTTAGCGAAGATTCTTACCTTGGCCCAAGCGCGTCGCAAAAAAGCTGAAACGCCCAAAATCAACCCACAGGTCAGCAAGGGGCTACGCGAGGGCATGCTGTTTATCTTCTCTGCGCTCGCGGTGTATTTTTTCCTGTCCCTGGTGACTTATAACCCGGACGATCCCGGCTGGTCGCACCGTGGCCCGAGCGACGTGGTGCAAAACTTTGGCGGAGTGGTCGGTGCCTGGTTTGCCGATATCTTTTTGTACCTGTTCGGGGTGATGGCTTACCTGTTCCCGCTGATGGTGGGTTTCAGTGGCTGGCTGGTCTACCGCGGTCGCACACCAACGGGAGGCATCGATGTTCATGTGCTGAGTATCCGCTGGGCCGGATTCCTGCTGACGGTCGCTTCCGGTTGCGGGCTGGCAACACTGCATTTCTACGTCGAGCCAGGCAGCCTGCCGCTGGATGCCGGTGGTGTATTCGGTAATCTGGTCGGACAAAATCTCGCCTCGCTGTTCAGTTTTCTTGGTGCGACGCTGTTCCTGCTGGCACTGTTTCTGACTGGTGTGACACTGTTCACGGGGTTGTCGTGGCTCAGCCTGATGGACTGGACCGGCCGTTTGGCGCTGACTTTCATCGCCTGGCTGGGCAAGCGCGTGACCCTATTGCGGGAGCAGCGCGAGGCGCGACGTGCGCGCAAACTGCGTGAAGAACCGTCGGAAACTAAACGCAGGAAACAGAAGATCGCAAAGCGCAAGGCGCCACGCATTGAACCTGTTATCCGCAAAGTCGAACCCAGTGAGCGGGTCGAGCGAGAGCGACAGGTCAAACTGTTCGATGCGCCACCCAACACTGAACTGCCGCCCCTGTCGCTACTGGACGATGCCCGTGAGCATGTTGACGGGTATTCGGAAGCAGCACTGGAAGCCTTGTCCCGGCTGGTGGAAATGAAGCTTGCAGACTTTGGCATCGAGGTCGAAGTGGTGGCTGTACAGCCAGGGCCGGTGATTACCCGTTTTGAGCTGCAACCGGGTTCGGGCGTCAAGGTCAGCCAGATCAGTAATCTTGCCAAGGACATTGCCCGTGGTCTGTCGGCCATCAGCGTGCGTGTTGTAGATGTTATTCCGGGCAAATCGGTGATCGGCCTGGAAATCCCCAACGAAAGCCGCGAGATTGTGGCGTTGAGTGAAATCCTGTCTTCCAGTGACTACGACGAGGCAGCATCACCGTTGACACTCGCCCTCGGCAAGGATATTGGCGGGCATCCCATTGTTGCCGACCTGGCACGCATGCCGCATCTGCTGGTAGCGGGCACCACCGGTTCCGGTAAATCGGTCGCCATCAATGCGATGGTGCTGAGTCTGCTCTACAAGGCATTACCGAAAGATGTGCGGGTCATTATGATTGATCCGAAGATGCTGGAGTTGTCTGTCTACGAAGGCATTCCACACCTGTTGACGCCGGTCGTTACTGACATGAAAGAAGCGGCCAATGCATTGCGTTGGTGTGTTGGTGAAATGGAACGGCGTTATAAATTAATGGCGTCACTGGGTGTTCGTAATATTGGTGGTTATAACAAGAAGGTGAGGGAGGCTATCGACAAGGGTGAGCCGATTCCGGACCCGTTGTTCAACCCGGAAGAGGTGCTGGAGGAAAACCCGCAGGCACCGATGCTCGAACCTTTACCGTTTATTGTCATCATTATCGATGAGCTGGCCGATATGATGATGGTCGTCGGCAAAAAGGTGGAAGAGCTGATTGCACGGCTGGCGCAAAAAGCCCGTGCTGCCGGTGTACACCTGGTTCTCGCGACACAGCGCCCGTCAGTGGATGTGATTACCGGCCTGATCAAGGCCAATATCCCGACGCGTATTGCGTTCCAGGTTTCCTCCAAGATTGATTCCCGTACCATTCTCGATCAGAGCGGTGCCGAGCAGTTGCTCGGGCATGGCGATATGCTCTACCTGCCACCCGGTACAGCTATCCCCACGCGTGTTCACGGTGCCTTTGTGGACGATGCGGAAGTGCATCGCGTGGTCGCTCATCTGAAAGGTATTGGCAAGCCGGATTATGTTGAAGAGATCCTGCAAACCACGGCGGACTTCCTGCCAGGCGGCGGTGGATTGCCGACGGGTGATGATGCAGAGAGCGATCCTCTGTTCGATGAAGCGGTGCGTATTGTCACCGAGACGCGTCGGGCATCTATTTCCGGCGTTCAACGTCGCCTGAAGATCGGCTATAACCGGGCGGCACGCATGATCGAGCAAATGGAGAGCATCGGTATCGTCGGACCACAGCAATCCAACGGGAACCGTGAAGTGCTTGCGCCACCGCCACCCGAGGCGTGAAGGCATGAAAGACAACCGGGCAGAATGATGATGACAATGCTATATCAGCGCTATACTTCCAGCGGCTGTTTCAGATGTTTACACAAGCTCGTTATGCTGTGTGTATTGTTACCGTTTGCGGCCAGTGCCGATCCGGTCAGTGATTACTTCAGTGCGCTGAAAACCTTCGAGGCAACATTCACCCAACGTGTTGTTGATGCCAATGGTGATCCCGTGCAGGATGCCAGAGGTGAAGTATGGATCAGCAAACCGGGGCATTTCCGCTGGAACTATCTGAAGCCCTACCAGCAGGTCATCGTCGCTGATGGCAAGCGGCTGTGGAACTATGATGCCGACCTTGAACAGGCCAGTGTCAGTCCCGTCGACGATACCCTGGCAAACACGCCGGCCATGCTGTTGAGTGGCCTGCGGCCCCTGTCCGAAGTGATGAATACCACACCGCTGGGTAGTGAAGCCGGTATGGACTGGTTTCAGCTGACACCGAAAGGGCAGGACAGCGCCGTTGAACATGTCAAAATCGGTCTGCGCAAGGGCCGGCTGGAAGTGATCGAGGTACGCGACAGTTTTGGCAACCAGACACAGATTCGCTTTACCGATATCCGCTTGAATCAGCCAATCGACCCGGCCTTGTTCACACTGACACTGCCGCCCGGCACGGATGTGATCGGCGACCTCCCATGAGTCAGGCACTGGCCGCATTCAGGCCACTGGCGGATCGTATACGACCGACCAGGCTTGCTGAGTTTATCGGTCAGACGCATATCCTCGGTTCCGGCAAGCCGCTGCGCCTTGCGGTGGAAAGCGGCCAGTTGCACTCGATGATCTTCTGGGGACCGCCCGGCACCGGCAAGACCACGCTGGCACACCTGCTGGCAAAAACTTCCGGTGCTGAATTTGTCGCGATTTCTGCCGTACTGGCCGGTGTCAAGGATGTACGCCAGGTGGTTGAAATTGCCAAACAGCGCCAGGCTGTCGAGAAACGCCAGACGCTGTTGTTTGTTGATGAAGTCCATCGCTTTAACAAGGCACAGCAGGATGCCTTCCTGCCTTTTGTTGAAGACGGTACATTGCTGTTTGTCGGTGCCACCACCGAGAACCCGTCGTTCGAATTAAACAATGCACTGTTGTCGCGGGCACGCACCTATGTCCTGCGACGCCTGGATGAACAGGACCTTCTCAACGTATTGCAACAGGCTCTCGGGGATCATGAGCGTGGTCTGGGCGCATTGGGCCTTACGGTAGAGGACACACAACTGGAACAACTGGCGCGTGCAGCGGACGGTGACGCAAGACGGGCGCTGGGCCTGCTGGAAATCGCCAGTGATCTTGCCGATGAACAAGGTCATATTGACGCATCGGTGCTGGCGGAAGTGATTGGAGGCGGGTTGCGCCGTTTCGATAAAGGTGGCGAAGCGTTCTACGACCAGATCTCCGCCTTGCACAAAGCGGTACGCGGCTCGGCACCGGATGCCGCCCTGTACTGGCTGGCGCGCATGATTGACGGTGGATGTGATGCGCTTTATATCTCCCGGCGGGTGGTACGCATGGCCTCTGAAGATATCGGCAATGCTGACCCGCGCGCACTGGCACTGGCGCTCGATGCCTGGGAAACACAGGAACGACTGGGCAGTCCGGAAGGTGAGCTGGCCATCGCCCAGGCCGTGGTCTATCTCGCCTGTGCCGCCAAGAGTAATGCGGTTTACATGGCGTGGAAAGCGGCCATGAAAGATGCCCGCGAACAGGGCTCACTGGATGTCCCCCTGCATTTGCGTAATGCGCCGACAAAATTGATGAAGGAACTGGGTTACGGCAAGACCTACCGTTATGCCCATGACGAGCCGGACGCCTATGCCGCCAACGAAAACTATTTCCCTGAGGAACTGGCGGGCCGACGTTACTACCAGCCCGTTGATCGGGGTCTTGAAATAAAAATTGCCGAAAAACTGGCCCGCCTGCACGAACGTGACCGTCGCGAGGCCGACAAATGAATGCGTACCGGCAAGGCTTCCGGTATCCTTCACGCTCATGAGTCAGGTACTTGCTATTGCTGGCGGTGGCGCACTTGGTGCTGTGTTGCGCTACTGGATGTCCACTGCGGTTTACACCATGGCAGGGCGTGAATTTCCGTATGGCACACTGGCAGTCAATGTGCTGGGCAGCCTGGTGATGGGCTTCCTGTATATCTGGCTTCTGGAACGTTCACTGGAAAGCACCGCAGTGCGGGCCTTCCTGCTGATCGGCCTGCTTGGTGCTTTCACCACCTTCTCGACCTTTTCCATCGAGACACTGTTGCTCATGGAAGGCGGGCAATATATCCGTGCCCTCGTGAACACACTACTCAGTGTGGTGTTGTGTATCACGGCCGCAGGGTTCGGTGTTATTTTAGCGAGGCAGTTATGAACTGGGAAACCGTTACTTTCGTTCGTGTATACCTTACCGAAGCAGACAAGACACTGAAACCCTTGCTGAAGCGACTTCACAATGAGGAGAAAGTGCGCGGGGTTACCGTCTTCCGTGCCGTGAGTGGCTTTGGTGGCAGTGGCCGGTTGCATACGTCATCGCTGGTTGATCTGTCGCTGGACTTGCCGGTTACGGTGGAATTCTTCGACAGCCCTGAAAAAGTTGAGCATATTCTGAAGCACCTCACTGATTTGATCGGTGAGGGTCATATTGTCCGCTGGCAAGCGGAAATGAACGACTGAACCCGAACAAGAGAGCATCATGCTGGATCCGAAATACGTTCGAAATGAACTCGACGCCGTTGCCGAACAACTCGAACGGCGCGGTTTTGTGCTGGACAAGCAAAACATCGAAGCGCTGGAAACACGCCGCAAGGCGATTCAGGTTAAAACTGAATCCCTGCAGGCTGAACGAAACAGCCGTTCAAAGGCGATCGGCAAGGCCAAGGCCGCTGGTGAAGACATTCAGCCACTGCTGGATGAAGTGGCCGGGCTTGGTGAACAGCTTGATAGCGCGCGGCATGAACTTGAAACGGTACAGAATGAGCTGGATGCGCTGCTCATGTCGATACCCAACATTCCGCACGAATCCGTGCCGGAAGGTCGTGATGAGGCGGACAATCTGGAAGTCCGGCGCTGGGGTGAGGTGCCGACGTTTGATTTTGAGGTAAAAGATCATGTCGATATCGGCGAACAGCTGTGCGGCATGGAATTCGATACGGCGGTCAAGTTGTCCGGTTCCCGCTTTGCCGTGTTACGCGGACCGCTTGCACGCCTGCACCGCGCACTGACACAATTTATGCTCGACACGCATACCGGGGAGCACGGTTACCAGGAATGTTACGTCCCGTATCTGGTTAATGCAGACAGCCTGCGCGGTACCGGACAGTTGCCGAAGTTCGAGGAAGACCTGTTCGCCACGCGTGGCGATGACCCGCTTTACCTGATTCCGACCGCCGAGGTTCCGTTGACCAATCTTGTGCGTGACGAAATTGTGGAAGCTGACAAAATGCCATTGCGCCTCACAGCGCATACGCCGTGCTTTCGCTCGGAAGCCGGTTCTTACGGCAAGGATACCCGTGGCCTGATTCGGCAACACCAGTTTGAAAAAGTTGAAATGGTACAGATCGTGCGCCCGGAAGATTCTTACGCCGTGCTGGAAGAACTGACCGGGCATGCAGAAACCATTCTGCAGAAACTGGCTTTACCTTACCGCGTGGTCAACCTGTGCAGTGGTGATATCGGCTTTTCTGCCGCCAAGACCTACGACCTGGAAGTCTGGCTGCCCGGCCAGCAGGCCTACCGGGAAATTTCTTCCTGCAGTAACTTCGAAGCCTTTCAGGCCAGGCGCATGAAAGCACGCTGGCGTAATCCCGACACCGGCAAACCGGAACTGGTGCATACCGTGAATGGCTCCGGGTTGGCGGTTGGACGCACACTGGTGGCGGTGCTCGAAAACTGCCAGCAAGCGGATGGTTCGGTACGTGTCCCAGCTGTTTTACAAAGCTATATGGGTGGCTTGACCTGTATTAAATAGTCACTCGATCATGAATGCGATGATAACCCGCTGAAAAAAATCAATATCACACTGGCACCATGCTGCGTGGTGTCAGGCAGCGCGTGAACGAAATCTTGACTTCAAGCGCTGTTCATCCTATACACTGACGCAATAGTAAGCAGGACGATTCTTTCCGGATAACGCTGGGGGCGCCGGTGGTCATGGATGTACACTATGTGGCATGACGTAAGATCATGCCTGGATTTATTTTCATCTAAATGGCGTAGGATGTTGCTGCCTTTGGTGTCGGCTGCACTTTTCGTCGCGTCCGGCGTTCAGATAACAGATTATTTCCACCGACTTGAATGGCTCAACATCGATACACTGAGAATGGCCCGGGCTGTTTTGCCTCTTACTGGGTCGGTTGGTTCGCTGAGTAGTGGTGAAATAGAAAATCGACCGATAAAGGTTGTGGTCATCACCAATGAAATGTTTGAACGTGACTTTGACCAGGCTTCACCGCTGGATCGCACTAAACTGACGCTGCTGTTCAACGACCTGCTTGCAGCAAAGAATGCCCCGGCAGTACTTGCCGTTGACCTGGATCTTTCTCCCTCTCCATCCCCTTCCCAGGCAGAGAAGCAGTTCACGGCTGATTTAATCACAGCAGTAAAAAATTCTGCAACACAGCTGATATTAATTACGCCCATGCCGACGATGTTGCCGGCTTCAATCAATACCAAGCTCGACTGGATGCACAAAATATGTGCAAGCGGGATCCGTTTTGCCCTGCCGGACATAGTGGGTACCCAGAACACCACCATGAACATGCCTGTCGGCACGCCAATTCTGGGATATGAGGCTTACCGGGTTGCCAAAGGACTGGGCGACGATTATCTCCATCGCCAGTTTCGCAAACCTGTTAATCCTCTCAAAGATGACTATGTTCCACGAATCTGCGATTTTTCTGATCAGGAACTAAAAAGTCTTTTACAGATTCTGGGCTTACGCATACCTGCCATAGAAGTCAAAGACTACCAGCGCATCAATTTCAAATTTCCTGAATCAATTGATTTGATCCGGTTATCGTCGCTCAAATCCCTCGGCAGCGGTTCGGAAGATCTGTCAGGTCTGAAAGATCGTGTTGTATTTCTCGGTGGAGACTATGGCTCTGGTGATAAATATCAGACACCCGTTGGCCAACTTTCCGGATTATATCTCCACGTTGCTGCTTATTATTCGTATGCCTTCAAGATATCCGCTCTTTCAAAGCCGGTCGCACTCATTGTCGATTTTATAGCGGCTATACTGTTTTTTATACTGTTTGTATGCGTGCGCAATCAGATTTCGGGCACCCATGAACTGATGCTCAGGTTTGTGAAGGTTTTTTTACCCGCCGCTTTGTCATTTCTAGCCATTTTGTTCGCCGCATTTGCCCTGGGTTGGTGGAATGTCTGGCTACACCCTGCGGCAGTTATTACCGGGATGGGCGCTTACATCACAGTTGTTCATCCATCAGGTTTTTCTAAAAATACTGAAGATCCTAAAAGGATTAACAATGACCAGTATTTGCACATAGATCGTTTTCTCAAACATGTTATTTACTTCCTGGTGGTTTTTGGAGGGCTATACATAGTCTTGATTTAATAGATTTCTACAGGAGAATAAAATGAAGCAAGGACGTATTTTTATAGTGATGGCAGCATTATTTCTTATGCAGCCTTTATTAGCGGGGGTGTGTGCCGTTCAGTCCGGTCAGAAAGGCTGTATAACGTCGGGGGGTACATCCTATATGGCGGGGGACTCTATCGATAATTGTGAATCAGCAACCGTCAGTTGTCCCGTTGTTTTGTGTTTTGTTAACAAAGTTGGCCAGACCCTGTGTAAACGTGTGGAAAAAACCGACCATGTGAATATCGATAATCTGAGCAACAAGGAAGAATCAAGACAATTCCTGCAAATCGTCAAGGCTATTTTCAGTTCGTCACCACAGACATATTACGGGGGTAAACGCCTTAAAAGTACTGAACGCATCCCGGGCTTTCCTTATGGCGAGATGCTGATGCCGGAAGTCGCATTCAGCATTTCATTACAGAGTCCCAAAGTGGGTGTGTTGAACAGCTTTGAACTCAAGGATGGATCCGGCAGCACTTTGGCCAGGCTGGCCCCGGAAGGGAATAATAAAGTAATCCGGGTGCCTTCAAAATATTTACTACCGGGTAAAAATTACCAATGGTCGGCACAGACTGGCAAAAAGACATACACGGGTAAATTCAGCATCGCAAGCAAGTCTGATCAGCAAGCATTCGAGCAGGAGCTTAATGATGCCTTGTCCCAAAGTGATGCCAGCCCGTCAACCCGTTATATGTTACGTGCCGCGCTTGCGAAAGATTATGGTTTTACATTTGATATGCGCCAGGCTGTAAAAAGCGCGAAAGAAACAATGGGGAAAGGAGGAAAGAAATGAAAACGCATAAAAAGGGACTCGTATTCACTACACTTGCCATGCTTGTGTTGGCAGCACCGGTTTATGCCCAGGAGCAGGAAACTGATCAAACCGGTTCGTCAGGTGGAGGAAAGGTTACAGAAAGTCTGGGCAAAGGCTTGGGGAAAGTTAAGGGCTTGTTCAGCTCTTTCGGAAAAAGCATTAAAAATGTGATTACGACTGATGAAACAGCGACATCAGACAAGCGTGAAGCTGAGCAAGCGTCATTTGAAGTACGTAAGCCTGTA
>VAPL010786103.1_pt1 | contig 10473 bp, 8 predicted proteins | sample 3395061 | NCBI WGS metagenome assembly VAPL01 (sample SAMN08290444, study PRJNA428436) | hydrothermal vent metagenome | isolation source: Deep-sea hydrothermal vent chimney 2 | place: Pacific Ocean: Juan De Fuca Ridge | depth 2182 m m
AATTAATTCTTACAGAAGATTTTGTTCATTTTAAAGCTCGCTCAATGTATGGGTCTGCTGTAAGTGATAAAGGAATGGCTCTTTTTCCTGAAAAAATTAATGAAAAATATGTGATGATTGGCAGACAAGGAGGTGAAAATATTTCCATAATGTATTCAGATGATTTATTTATTTGGAATGATTATAAAGTCATAATGACTCCACAAGATGATTGGGGATACGTACAATTAGGCAATTGTGGTTCTCCATTAAAAACGAAACATGGTTGGTTATTAATTATCCATGCTGTTGGACCTATGCGAAAATATGTTTTAGGAGCTATTTTGCTAGATTTAGAAGATCCTTCAAAAATTATTATGAAACTCAACAAGCCACTCTTATCTCCTAATGAAAATGAACGTGAAGGTTATGTTCCCAATGTTGTTTATTCCTGTGGTTCAATGATTCATGAAGGAAATTTAATTTTGCCATATGCGATGTCTGATTCTGCTTCAACATTTGCTACTATTAATATAGAAGAAATTATAAGCGAAATGGATGTATATAAATCAGTTGCTAAAAAGGAGCGTGTTGTTTAAAAATAAAAAGAACATACTAACCATCATTATAATTCTTTTGACCTTTGTATCATGTACTAAAAATAAAAAAGCAGTACCTGTTTTAAATGATAATGTCAATTTTGATCATTTTAACCATTTATATAAAGAAATAGATTTTAATGGAAAAAAAGCAGGTATAGTTCATATTTATAGTGAATATCCAGATTATGAATTTGAAATTGAACCCAAAGAAGGTTTTACCTGTGTTGATGATGTAGCTAGAGCAATAGTGATGTTATCAGAATATTTAAAAGAGAATAAAAAAGATGGTGAAGCTTTTGATAAGCTAAAAAAATTGACTGAGTTTGTTTTACAAATGCAGCATGAAAACGGATATTTTAATAATTTTATTTGGAATGATCTATCTATTAATACAACTTATAAAACCTCAGTAGCCGAACTAAATTGGTGGTCGTTTAGAGCTTTATGGGGTTTAGAATCTGCATATGATTTATTAAAATCTGATAAGGATTTTGCTAGCAGAATTGAAACAGCATTAGAAAAAGTATTAGTAAATATAAAGAGAGAGCTTCCAATAATAAACTTAAAAACAGAAATTATTGAAACCATAGAAGTACCTACTTGGTTACCTCAAAAATATGCTTCTGATCAATCAGCATTATTGATACTTGGCTTATTAAAAAATTATGAAAGAACAGCTGATAATGATATTAAATTATTGATAGATGCTTTGGCAAAAGGAATTATGCTCATGCAAAAAGGAGATGCTGATAGCTATCCTTATGGTGCATTTTTAAGCTGGCAAAATCTATGGCATGCTTGGGGAAATAATCAGGCATATGCACTATTAAAAGCAGGACAACAATTTAATGATCAAGCCTATATAGACAGTGCGCTTAAGGAGATTGACAACTTTTACCCATATGTATTAGAAAATGGTTTTGCAGAGGCTTTTTGGATAAAGAAAATTGAAGATAATAGCTATACTGAAATAAAGAGAAATCAATACCCTCAGATTGTTTATGGGTTACGCCCAATGGTTTGGGCAACATCTGAAGCTTATCACTATTCAAAAAAAGAAAAATATTTAATACTGACAAAAGAATTAGGATCATGGTTGTCTGGAAATAATGCTGCTAAAGGCAACATGTATGATTCTGCAACAGGAATTTATTTTGACGGTATTAAAAGTAAAGATAAAATTAGTAAAAATTCAGGAGCAGAATCAACAATAGAAGGTTTGATGATTTTGTTGAAGACTAAAAAATTAAAATAATTGATGCATAAGATAGATTTATCTAATCCCGTTTTAAGGTATAAGAACAATCCAATTTTAACTTCTAAAGAAGTTAATAAAGTTTGGACAGACCCTAAATTACAAGTGATAACAGTTCATAATGCGGGAATAACTGAATATAATGATGAAATTATTATGCTATTTCGATCACATTTACGGAATGGGATTTCAGTATTAGGAATAGCAAGAAGTAAAAATGGATTGGATAATTGGTGTGTAGATGAGAAGCCAGCTATGATGGCTTGTAATGAAAATGATGATTTTGCAAAAGGGACAGATATTTATGAATTAATTGAAAACGAACAGGGAGGAGTTGAGGATCCGAGAATTAGTAAAATTGGCGAGATCTATTATATAACGTACAGTGCATATCATGCATCAATTGCATATAGAGTTAGAGTTTCATTGGCTACAACCAAAGATTTTAAATCATTTAAACGTCATGGGCCCCTTTTAAGAGCCGATATGAGAAATGTAGTTTTATTTCCGGAAAAAATAAATGAAAAATATTATGGGTTGTTTCGTCCGAATGACAATACACGGGCACATACAGGAGGCATTTATAAGCAAATAAGAATTGGTACTGTAAACAATGTAGAAAAAGGTGATTGGGATATTCCTGAGCAGCCAATTTTATTACAAAATGATGGGCCAAGTAGTTTTTCTGATAAAATTGGCCCTGGTGCAACGCCTATAAAAACTAAACATGGTTGGATAAATATTTTTCATGGAGTTAGAGGTACCATGGATGGAAATCCGTATGTTTTGGGTATAGCTTTGCATGATTTACAGTCACCAGAACAAGTGAAAGTGTCAAATATTCCTATATTATTTCCTTCTAAATCTGACTGTATTGTAGCAGATGACAGCTATGTGCATGTGCCGAATGTTGTTTTTTGTTGTGGAGCAATTAGAAAAGATAATGGAGATATTCATATCTATTATGGAGGAAACGATACGGTAATGAATGTAGCCATTACACATGAAGATATTTTATCTGAGTTATGTGAAAAATATCCTCAAGATCCGCTTTCAGGTAGACCATTATATCCATTAATTTAAAAAAAGATTATTTTATTAGAACTGTTAAAGCAATACAATTATGGGAGAAGTAAGATTATCAAATATTAGCAAAGTATATAAAGGTGGTGCAGAAGCGGTAAAAGGAATAAGTTGTGAAATAAAAGATAAAGAATTTATGGTGCTGGTTGGTCCATCTGGATGTGGAAAATCTACGGTTTTAAGAATGATTGCCGGACTTGAAGAAATTACCAATGGTGAACTTTTTATAGGAGATAAAAAAGTAAATGATATTGCAGCAAGTGATCGTGGTATTGCTATGGTTTTTCAAAATTATGCCTTATATCCACATATGAATGCTTATGAAAATATGGCGTTTGGATTAAAGATCAAAAAAGTACCAAAAGATGAAATAAAAAAACGTGTATTAGCTGTTGCTAAAACCTTAAATATAGAATCTCTCTTAGAAAAAAAACCTGGTAAAATGTCTGGTGGGCAACGTCAAAGAATTGCAATTGGTAGAGCAATAGTGAGACGTCCGGATGTATTTTTGTTTGATGAACCGTTGAGCAATTTAGATGCAAAATTAAGAAGTAAAATGCGTGTTGAATTGGCAAAATTACACGAAGAACTCAATGTAACTATGGTTTATGTTACCCATGATCAGGTTGAAGCAATGACATTAGGGCAACGGATTATTGTAATGAAAGATGGTAATATTATGCAAATTGATACTCCAATAGAATTATTTAACAATCCACATAATGAGTTTGTAGCAGGATTTATAGGAACTCCTCAAATGAATTTTATGGATGGAAGTCTTGAAATTCAAAATAATAAACTTGAGTTCAAAAGTGAAACAGGAACTACTTTCGATTTGTCAAAACTAAAATTGAAGCATCTAAAAGACTATGCTGGAAAAAATATTAGTTTAGGAATTAGATCTGAAAATATACGATGGGAAGAGGGGCAGCTAGAAAATTTTATTAAGTTAAATGCAAAAATAGTTGCCATTGAAATTTTAGGGAATGAAAAATTAGTATACTTTGACTACCACCATTTAGAAATAGTTGCCAAATTTAGATCAGAGGTTGAAATGATTCTCAAATCGAATACTGATATTTATTTGAATTTAAATAAGGCCTACTTTTTTGATAAAAAATCAGGAGAAAGAATTTATTAATGATATTCTGATTATAAATCGTATCTACCTGGCTAGCAGTAACAGGTTATTTATTTTTTTGTTATACCGATGTTTTCAGAGTTTTATTCTCAAATCAGCGTAAGCAGGCCTGATTTCCCAACTAATTTTGTTTTGTTTACTAAAAACGATCCACCAGAAAAAGAAAAGGGTTATAGCAACAACAGTAACTGTTATTGACCATTCCGGCAATAATTCAGTTAAATCAATAAGCATTCCATCACCCGGAAAAATACCAAACCCAAATAAAGCGGGCAGTCTAAACCAATAATAACAAGAAACAGCTGTGGCAGAAAAAATTGCAATTAAGACTTTCTCCTGTAAAAATATCTTCAGTATCAAGAATAAAACGCTTGTAATAAAAAGACCTGATATGGGCAGTTTGTAAATAGCAATAAGTTGTTCAATGTTTGTTATTCCGGGGTAATCAGGAACCTGAAACCATCCCCATACAAATCCCGGGAACGCCCCTATCATAAGAAATCCTGCTATTTTATGATAAGTTGTTTTTTTTAAAGAAAGGGGATTAATACTAGGAGTTGAATCAGGACATGGAGTTGTACAACGGTAACATTTATTGCAATGGGTATTTGGTAACAATAACTTATTTTTCAGTCCATATAATTTTTCCACCGGATGAACCGGACATAGACCCGAACACCACGCACTTTTCCATTCATAAAATAAACCTGCAATTACTGCTATTGATCCTAAGGATATTAATAATATAGCCGTAGCCAATCCATTCATATTAAATATAGCATGACGTAAGGGTACGATTAAAAATAGAGCAATTACGGCAATCAGGTTCAATTTACCTGTTTGTGCAATGGTTAGTTTTTTTCTTTTTGAAAAACCCATATGCCTTGGGAGCAACGCAGTTGACGCCATTGGACAAACGTTTCTCCACACTCCTACTGCAACAACAAAAAGTGCCGGTGCAATAGGAATTAAAATGTTCCAAAATAAGTGAATACCGATAGTCGGATAAAATATCAAATAGAAGATAATTACCATCCCTACAAGCCAAACCAACGTTTGAACTATCCGCCAGGTTAGAATTGATCGTGGAGACAATTGATCTCCGGAGTTGATATGTAAATTATTATCAGTCATAATTTATATATTAAGTTATTCAAATAACATTTTTTTAACTCACCTGTACATTGATACTTTTAATTAGCAGGTTTATGTACAAAAATAATATATGTGGTTGGCATACAGCCTTCCGGTATGACCAAGTTCTACTTTTAATATAGAATTAGTACCTATTTTGACTTTACAAAATACGTTTTTTTATCTAAACCTACACCGGTAATCGTCAATGATTTCCATTCATTTGGAAGAATAGGATTCTTTTGAACAATACCATCTTCAGTTAAATGTAATCCTCCAAAACCAAATAATACAGTCTGAAGCATACCACCCGCACCTGTTGCAAAATAGGGGTTATTACTCGTTGCAGATTCTGACAATGCACCAAAAGGAGGTCTTTTATTGGGTTCATAACTATCCTTAAATAATCGAAAAGCATTTTTTGCGTCACCAAGGCGGGCATAAATAACTGCGAAAACAGATTTTCCCATAGCAGGTCCTTCTTTAGCAAGCTTAGGTTCGTAGTATTTCAGGTCTTTAAGTAATGTCTCTTTGTCATTTACAATATTTAAAGGATAAGCTAATAAATTTACATCCGCCTGTTTTATTATTTCCCCTTTGTATTTGCTATGCTCCATTGTGGTTCCATCAGAAAATTTATAAATTTTTATAGCATCAGCAACTGTTTTCCAATCCGCACTGTGGTTAATATCTAGTTCTTTTGCAGCTAAGTTGGCAAATTGCAATGCTGTAATAGCAGAACCATTCGTAAAAGCATTATCATCTACATTTGGTGCAAATTCATTGGCACCTACAACATTCTTAATAGAATAACTTCCATCTGAATTTTTGGTGGAACGGCTAACCCAATAATCAGCTACTTCCTTTAAAACAGGATACCCTTTTTCAACTAACCATTGCTTATCCTTAGTTACCCTATAATAATTCCAAAACGCGATGGCTACATCTGCTGTAATATGATGTTCAAATGTACCGGTTAAAGCCCAAGCCGGAGTTGCTTCTTCTCCTGTATCATCACTTTCCCAAGGAAACATAGCACCTTTATATCCAAAATTGATTGCTTTTTTTTTGGCTACATCCAATCGGTCTGACCTGTAATTTACTAGAGATCTTGCAATATCTTGATTTAAGACTAATAGTGGAGGAAACATCCACAATTCTGTATCCCAGAAAATATGCCCATTATAACCTTGAGAAGATAATCCCATCGGAGAAATACTTAAATCAGAGTCGCCTCTCCCAAACGCATATAAATGATAAAGTGCTAAACGTATATCTTGTTGCGACTGTAAATCGCCTTCAATAATGATATCTCCTTCCCACAATTCCTTCCAAAGATTTTTGTGTTGATTTAGCAAATCTTTTTTTGGTGTCAATAAATTAAAAATAACAAATCGTTCAGATTCAGATTGAGGGTCAAAGAAATCTTGCGTTGAGCACTCAGCTGCTGTCCAAGCGAAGTCCAATGAAGTATCTTTTTTTATTTCTTTTTCAAAAGACAATCTATTGTCGTATTCAGAAACTTTGTTGTGAACCAATTTTGGTCGTTGGTGTTCTCTGGTAGAATTAATATCATGCCAAATAAAAGTTGCTGATGTTCCAACAGTATGTTTACCCAATCTACTTTTAGCAACCGTTTGAAGAATAGGCATTGTTGTTTCTAAATCTTTTAAAATTCTAAACGAACTCATAGGATTTTGATATTCAACAGGAGTTTCTATTTTTCCCGTAACCTTTACTTCAATATTTTCTTTAGCTTTAATATTAACATCTATATAACCAGCATACGGTACATTACGAAGTGCATATAATGTATAAAAAACTAGGGCTTTATCCTTAAATTTGAATGAAGTAGTAAAACCTGCTTCTTTCATGTTTAAGGTTTGTTTCCAATCACTACTATTATTTGCAGTTATTCTTTCACCGTCAATTTCAATTTCAAGATTCCCGAAATTCATCCCAAGCAAAATTTTGCTAACACCTAATGAATCTGCTTTGTCATATACATTATTTAAAATTATATGTTTTACTTCAAAGGGTTTTTCAGAAGGTAAAATACCGATACGACCATTGGCTACTACAATACCAGTGTAATTTTTTGTGCTGTTTGTTGAAATATTCCAACCATCATGTTGTGCAATGGCAGTTATGGATATTAAGGATAGGGTTGCAATTATAATATTTTTCATATTTATTTACTCAAGTATTTATTCTAATTTTGAATAAAGTTAATATATTTTACTGATTAATTGAATATAATATATGACTAAGTCATAACTTAATTTAGATTATTTATTATCATATATTTTTATAAATTGAAAATAGCATATAATTGTCCCTAAACTGATTTCAGCCCGTTTACCATTGACCGTAATTCTTGCATAAATAGGAGCAAGATTGTTCATTCTCTTGGTTGTATTTCGCCAAAGAAGAATTTTGAATGTTTTTGAAGTTTTCATTTTTCTTTCGTTTAAATAAATAATTCTTAACGAAAGTCAAATCACATAGAAAGTCCTGCTTTCTGAAATAAAAGATATGAAAAAAAGATAAACGGTCAGGTAACCGAATAGGTAACTTTTTTTTCAAGATTAAAGCATATCATATGAAATCAAAAAATATTAAATGCTTAAGAACCATTAAATTAACATTTAATTGATGTCATATGATATAACCTTTGTCGGGGTGGCAGGATTAATTTAAATTCTGTAACCCACTATATTGTAATGTTTTAAACACTTTTAACAGCATGCTGTTCACCGAATTGCACACTAAAGTCAAAAAGAACTATTTAAAAACAAATTTTATTTGTCTTTGCGGTGGCAAATATACAATTTCTATTAAAAAAGTATAAATAAAATGTTACTTTTTTAGTCAAGTTTGTGTTAGTATAGAAATACCTTCTATATTTTGAAAAATTGCTTCGCGATTATTCTTATTTGAATAGCTAGGGCTTAAGTTTTTGCGCAGTCTGACGTCCTGTTAAACGCTGTTGGTTAGTACTAGCGTTTTGTCAATTTGGTTTAGCAGGACAGATCGAATGCATTCCAACGTTTGGTATAAAATTCTTACGTTTGTTTTTATAATTTTATCTTATTTTTCCGCTGAATGCAAAATTTAATTTTTTTCGGACTTTGTAAATACGCATTAATTTTATACGGCTTGTTGCCCACAGTATTTTATTCGTTTTCTGATTTAATAAAATCATACAATAATTGCCAAAAAGTACCATTCCCAACTCCTCCTGACTTTAGGCCCCAATTTACTAATGTTGGAACTTTATATTTATGTGTTACTACAATATTTAATTTGGGAATAACAGTTATAAATTGACCACCCCAACCACTTGCTGTATAAGCTTCATCAAAATCTGGATTATATCTAAAATTATCAATTAACCACCACATATAACCATAAGAAAATTGATAAGGACTTGATTCATTCAGTCCATAGCGTTCATTTACAATTTTAGTTGGTGTTACTGTAGTTGTAATTTTTTTAATCCAATCTTTTGAAATCAATTGCTTTCCGTTCCATTTTCCTTCATTAAGCATAAGTTGTCCGATTTTTGCCATATCTCTAATTGATATATAAATATGATAAGCAGGGTATCTAGATTTACTTTTATTATTTTTTTTCTTTTGATTTTTTATGTTCCAATCTTGAAACCCGAGCGGAATTGCAAGTTGCTCTTCAATTTCTTGGTAAACATCTTTTTTAGATTTTTGTTCTAAAATGTAACCAGCAACGTTAAAATCCCAATTATTATAGACAAAGTATTCTCCGTGTTTTACACTACCTCTTTTTAAAATGTTTTTTTCATCATATCCACCATTTGCAGGAATATAAAAAACACCTGACCTTGAAGTTATGATGTCATTAACGGTTGCTTCTTTTTCTTGTGGTAACAAACTATCATTTTCATCAATTCCAATTTCTCCAATGGTTTGGTTTAAATCAATAGTTCCATTTTCAACATATTTGCCATATAAAATACTCAACACACTTTTTCTACAAGAAGCAATATAACTTACCTCTTCTATATCTCCATACTCATACAGAATTTTGCCATTTTGCAAAATTAACATTCCTGTTGTTTCAAGATTGTTTTTTAGATAGTTAGTAAGTGAATCTAATCTTTGTTGCGAAAACCCTGTCCCTTCTAATGTTATATGTTTTTCAAAAGGTTCGCCTTTAAATTGAGGTTTATGTGTGCCGCAACCCAAGAATATGATTAAGACGAAAATAATAATTGTGTTTTCTTTTGATTTTAACATTGTTTTGATTTTAGAGTTTTGTAATGATTCCACAGTAAAAGATGTATGTGCGAGAAATATATATTGGCATTGAAATAGAAGTTCCTCCCACAAAATTCCATTTTTTATTTAAAGGATATTCAAGCCCAATATCTAAAGGTAAATTATATCTCCAAAAGGATTATTTAAACTCTCCATCTTGATACCATAAGGTATATTTAGGTCCAAAATTTAATTGAAATTGTAAAGTCATTTTTCCAACTATTGGTGTTTTTAAACCTGCTGTTAATAAAATAGAAGTTTGATATACATTAATATCTGCTTCAGGATTTATTTGATATTGTGTATATATTCCTTTTACATATTCTTTTATTTGCTGAATTCTTGCTCCAAACAGAAAAGTTATTTTTTTTCTTTTTAATTGTTTCCCAATCTCAAAATCTAACAGAAAACCACCAAGGTAATCGTGTTCATCACGATTCAATATTTCTGGATTAAGTGGTTTATATTGCTGATGTACATAGCCTACTCTTGATTGTAAATACGTTTGTGCATTAGAGGCGCTTATGCTAAAAAAAGAAATAAATATAATGTAGAAGATAATTGTATATTTCTTAGGTAAAATTAGATTAGTGATTTGTGTATAGCCTTTGTTTATAAATAATTTCATTTCTGTAATCGTAAAAAGTAAATTGGGAACCCTAATGATTCTTCTTTTTTAATAATCTTAAATCCAAATCTTTTATATAATTCAGCGTTCTTTTCAGAAGCAGCATCTAATATTACAGGAAGTTTATTATTCTTAAATTTATTTTTAACTTCTATCATTAAACGAGCAGCAGTTCCATTTCCTTTGCATTCTTTTTTAACTCCCATAATCATAGGCCTAATGTGCTCTTCTTTCGGATAATTTCTGTTCGCAATTCGCTGTCTTTTTAAAACTCCAAAAACTCGTTCAATTCCAATACATTTATATGCTAATTTTATATCGAGTAATATTGTCTTAAAAGTAATTCTTTCCTTATG
>VAPL010582287.1_pt1 | contig 10472 bp, 10 predicted proteins | sample 3395061 | NCBI WGS metagenome assembly VAPL01 (sample SAMN08290444, study PRJNA428436) | hydrothermal vent metagenome | isolation source: Deep-sea hydrothermal vent chimney 2 | place: Pacific Ocean: Juan De Fuca Ridge | depth 2182 m m
AAACTCTAAACTCTAAACTCTAAACTCTAAACTCTAAACTCTAAACTCTAAACTCTAAACTCTAAACTCTAAACTCTAAACTCTAAACTCTAAACTCTAAAGATAATTATCTACCCTATAATTTTCTTGCTCATCTTCAAGTAACTGTAAATAACTATGATATCTAGATTTAGCAATTTCGCCTTTTTTTACTGCAGATTTAATGGCACAATCGGGTTCATTAACATGCAAACAATTATTGAATTTACAATGTTGCTTTAAAGCAAAAATTTCAGGAAAAAAATCGCCAATTTCATCTTTTCCAAAATCTACTACACCAAACCCTTTAATGCCTGGTGTGTCAATTATATATCCGCCAAAAGGTAAACTAAACATTTCTGCAAAGGTAGTTGTGTGTTGCCCTTGTTTATGATGTGTTGATATTTCAGCGGTTTTTAAACCAAGTTCCGGATAGATAGTGTTGATCAATGTAGATTTACCAACACCTGAATGACCCGAAAACATACTCACTCTATCTTTCATCATGATTTTCAACTTACCAATATTGATCTTTTCAATGGCAGATATGTCAAGACATTCATATCCAATAGCTCTGTAAATTTTTTCAAGTTGTTGCTTTTGTTCAGCCAGTTTTTTATCATAAATATCAATCTTATTAAAGATGATAATCGCAGATATTGAGTATGCTTCAGCTGTAGCTAAAAAACGATCGATAAAAGGAGTATAAGTGGGAGGGTTGTCTAATGTGATCAACAAAAAAACTTGATCTATATTAGCAGCTATTATATGCGTTTGTTTAGATAGGTTTACCGATTTTCTGATAATATAATTCTTTCTGTCATGAATTTTAGTAATAATACCATTGCTACTATTTTTTTCTAATTCAAAATCTACAACATCACCAACCGTAACAGGATTCGTACTTTTAATTCCGCTCATACGGAACTTTCCTCTAATTCTGCATTCATAAATTTTATTGTCTTCAGTTCTGATAATATACCAGCTACCTGTTGACTTTATAACAACTCCTGTCATGTATTCAAATTTTAACAATATTAGCAATATATATCTTTTTTGGCATTATATTTGGTAAAACTTTATTTAACAATTTAAAAATCGATCAATGAAAAAAATTATGTTATTTGGGTTGTTGCTAATAGCGACAACATTTAGTGTTAATGCACAATCTGTAGAGTATAAAATTATTACTAGTGTTGAATCAATAGTGCCAAATGGTTTAGGACGTTCTAGATTAATGTCTGCAAATGAACAAAAAGATTATAAGCAGTATACTTCTACTCAAACGGAAGATGATAATACTAGAAACAAATCTGGTCGTAAAGAAATGAGAGTAAAAGGTTTTGATGAAACCAAATTGCTAAACTTTTATAATATTGGTGGGATTAGATTTCAAAATATTGCAACTAATGATGCCATTGTAACCTCTAAGATTAATACTATGACAGCCGAAGGTTGGGAGCTTGCATTTGTAACAAGTGGTGTGGAATCTTCCGGTAAAGGAGATAATCAAGGAATTTATATCACAAGATATATTTTTAAGAGAGCTAAATAATAGTATACCAAATCTACTCAAACAAAAAACCGTTTCTTCCGAAATTTCGAGATAGAAATGGTTTTTTTATTGAATACTATTCTGGTATTAAAATTCTCTATCTGGACTAACGGGATAGCATTGTCCATAATTTTGATTTTTAAATCTATTTTATTTCCTATATGCCGTTATTTTTTCTCCATTTTTTTTAAATTTGATAAAATCTTTTGTGGCCAAATAAAACGCCCTATCACAACCATCCACTATATCGTCATGCAATTCTACAGTTATAATATCAATTTTTTCAATCCATTCTTCAGACATTTCTAGAACCTTTTTCTCGCTTCCTTCAATGTCCATTTTTAGAATGTTAATGATATCTATGTTATAGGTTTTCATTATGTCCGTTAAGCTCACACATTTGATTTGTTGCCCTGTTGACGAATTTTTGTTTAAAGTGTCTGTAATGGTATACCCATAATGTCCAGTAAATCTATTCTTAATAGGCCTTATTTCATGGCTACTCCAAAGAGCCGCTTTTATTGGAATAACATTATTAAAAGGAGCAATGTTTCTTTTCATCATATCGAAATTACCATCTTCGGGCTCAATAGCGTACACTTTGGACATTGGATATTTCTTAGAAAAAAAGATAGCGGAAGTGCCTATGTAAGCCCCTGCATCAATTATAATTGATGGATTATTAGAATCAATTTCGTCAAATTCACTTTTAAATAGCGTTCTTATAGTTACTCTAAGATCTGGTGAGTTCGTTCTAACATGTATTTTAGTATCACCAACTCTTATAACTTTTATCTTTTCTCTCTTTAAAAATTCAAACCAAATAAATAAAAGAGACTCTCTAAATCCAAGCAATTGATTATACTCTCTGAATTGCCAGTAAAAGTAAATAAACCTTCTTATTAAATTCATGTTATTTATTATAAGGGAAGCAAATTACTAAAAACTACTATTTAATTTTATCAAATGTGCTTTTTTCCTAACAAGAGTAAATTCGCCACCTCGCTACCGCAAGTTTGCAGCTTGTGGTAAAAGCACAATTTCTCTACTGGTACGGTATCAATCGCAAACTGGCACTAGTGTTTACTCTTACAGGAGCGGTTTTTTTATTGAATGCAATTCTGGTATTAAAGTTCTCTGGCTAAAAAGTTATATTTCTTGGCATATTCTAACATTTGTGATTCAAAACCTTCAGGTTGTGTAATTTTAATATCAGTTATTTCTCCTTTTTCATTGGTTTCTGGTACCAAAACCGGATTCACAAATCCGCTATAGGGAGCTGACTTGAATTGTTTATTTCGTTTCAATACTTCTGTATGAATTGCCTGATCTACTTTTACACCATAGCCCTCAACTAATTCTTGAGCAGCATTGAAATCACCTTCTGATTTTATACGTTGGGCTTCGCGTAATAATTGTCCGAATAACTCACGAAGCTTTGCATAATCATTAATATTATAATATGTTTTACCATTTTTAATAATTCTTTCAATTACATTATCAGCTTTGCCTTTTTCAAAAGCCCAAGCAGAAACCCATTGTCTGTTTACCATATGATCTTCTTCAATATCATCACCCAAATTTATACGAATTAACTGGGTCATTAACCCGTTACGGATATAACCATCATAAGCAGCTTTACCTATTTTCTCCCAATCATCAACCAAACCTAGTTCCTGTAGCTTAGGATCCATTAAATAATAAAGACCTATCAAATCAGCTCGACCTTCTTCCATAGTAGAAGCATAATTCTTTAAAGTTTCTTTAGGTTGTCCAATTCCTTTATTTATTTGTCCTGAAGCATGACCAATTACTTCATGCAATGCAGTGTGTAATTTATCAGCCAGCTTACCATATTCTTCCTCTAATACAATTTCTATACTATCATGAGCAAATTCTTTTAACCTTCCACTACCACCGGCACTGTTATAAGCACTGATGATATTACCTAATGATACTGATTTACTTCCATGTTGTTGACGAATCCAATTATTATTGGGTAGGTTAACGCCAATAGGTGTGCTTGGAGAAGCATCTCCGGCTTCACCGGCTACATTTACTGTTTTATAAGATACACCAATTACACTATCTTTTTTATGGCTATTCATTAAAGGCGCATTATCTTCAAACCATTGTACATTTTCAGAGAGTACTGCCATTTTTCGAGACATGTCAAAATCTTTAATTTCAACGATGGTTTCATAAGAACCTCTATATCCTTTTGGGTCATTGTATACTTCAATAAAACCATTGATCCAGTCAATATTTCCTTCGGTTGAAGTTGCCCATTCAATACAATATTTATCCCAAGTATCTAAACTTCCGGTTTTATAATATTCAATTAATAGACCTAATGTTTTTGCCTGTTTTTTATTTTCGGCTACACCTTTGGCTTTTTCAAGCCATTTTATAACTTCATCAATGGCTTTTCCATACATACCACCAGACTTCCAGACTTTCTCAACAATTTTACCATTTTCTCTTACTAATTTTGAATTTAAACCAGCTTCTATTGGCGTGTCTTTTGGTCCTTTATAGGCGGTTTTATAAAAAGCGTCAACATCAGCATCTGTTATACTCGGGTCATAAAAATTGATGGCAGATGAAGCGACATTATCAGTACCTTTTTTCTTATTTACTTTTTTATTATCTGAATCATCGAATATAACATCAAAGGCTTCTCCTTCAAGACGGGTATTGGTTTCTGCCAATAAGATTTTTAAGTAATCAGGAGAAAATTTAGGTTTAATTTTATCATTTGAATAGTGATGGTGAATACCGTTTGAGAACCAAACACGTTTTAAATATACTTCAAATGTTTTCCAATCATTAGTAGTTTTATCACCTTTAAAAGAGGTATACACATTTTCCAGCGCATTCCTTATTTCTAAATTATGACGATAGTTTTGATCCCACATTATATCGCGACCTGCCAAGCCGGCTTGTGTCAAATAATAAACTAATTTTTTTTCTTTTAGGGTCAATTCATCAAATCCGGGAATTTGATAACGCAATATTTTTAAATCAGAAAATTGCTCTACTACATGATTAAACTCTTCTTTTTCAACCTTTTCAACAGGTTCTTTTTTTGTGTCGACACATGACCATAATAGACCAACAATAAGTAAACTACTTAAAAAATATTTGATTTTCATTTTATATATTGTTTTGTTTAGGAGTTGTAAATTTAACTAAAATCTATCGATAAATTATTATATTTGTGATGTTTACTAATTAAATCCCCTACATAATGAAAGCGTTAAAGTATTTATTACTCTTACTACTGTTAATAATTGTGGCCGGTGCTATTTATATTGCTACATTAGAGAACTCTTATGATGTCACCAGAACAAAAATTATTAAGGCTCCCGTTCAAGTGATTTATAATAATGTAAATGATTATAAAAACTGGTCTGATTGGTCACCATGGATTGAGAAAGAACCAACGGTAAATTTAACTTTTGGAGAAAAAACAAGTGGTGAAGGAGCAACACACAGTTGGAAAGGAGATATTATTGGTGAAGGAAATATGGAAACATTAGAGACTAAAGCTAATGAATCAATCAATCAAAAAATCGCCTTTATAAAACCTTTTGAGTCTGAATCTGATATTTATTGGAATTTCAAACCTGTTGAAGGCGGTACTGAAGTTACTTGGGGAATGAAAGGCGATATGGATTTTATGTTTAGAGCTGCTATGGTTTTTCAAGGAGGTATGGATAAACAAATTGGTCCTGATTTTGAAAGAGGCTTATTTAAGTTAGACAGTGTGGTGCAAGCTGATATGAAAAAATATAGTGTAGTAGTAAACGGAGCTACTACTCATGGTGGAGGTTATTATCTATATAACACTACTTCTTGTAAAATTGATGAAATAGGAGCTAAAATACAGGAAATGATGCCAAAAGTGGGTATCTATGCTCAGAAAAATAAGATACAAATGGCTGGTGCTCCTTTTACGTTATACCATAAATTTGATCGTGAAAATAATGCTGTGATATTCTCCTGTGCTGTACCGGTATCTGAAAGAATAATTACAGAATCAGGTAGTGGTATTCAAACAGGAATGTTAAAACCTTTTAAAGCAATAAAAACTACTTTAAAGGGAAACTATACCAATTCAAATGAAGCTCGGGAAACCGCTTATAAATATTTAGCAGATAATAAGCTGGAACAAGTTACAGGTAGTGCAGTTTTGGAGGTTTATCTAACTGACCCAATGAGTACACCAAATCCTGCTGATTGGATTACGGAGATTTATATACCGATAAAAGAATAGAGTGTATCGTGTCATTCAAAGGGAAGAATGACCGAAGGAATCTTATATTCATAGATTAGATTCTTCCTCTCTCGTACCTCTCTCGTACCTCGTTCGTCCGAATGACATTTTAAACTTCATCATACCTAAAACAATCAGTCGTATGGTCATTTACCATACCCGTAGCTTGCATATGCGCATAGATAACGGTTGAGCCTACAAATTTGAATCCGCGTTTTTTTAGATCTTTAGCTAATTTGTCTGATAGCTCAGTTGTAGCAGGAGCTTCAGATAGATTCTTAAAGTTATTTTTTATAGGTTTTCCATTGGTAAAATTCCATATATAGATAGAAAAAGAACCGAATTCCTTTTGGATTTCCATAAACGCTATAGCATTACTTATAGTAGCCTTTATTTTAAGTTTATTACGAATAATTCCTGCATCTTGTAATAATTCATCATATTTCTTTTCAGAATACTTTGCTATCTTTTTATAGTCAAAACCGTCAAAAGCTTTTCTAAAATTTTCACGCTTTCGTAAAACAGTGATCCAACTTAAACCTGCTTGAAAAGTTTCGAGAATTAAAAATTCAAACAGTTTATCATCATCATACACAGGTACACCCCATTCGGTGTCATGATATTCAACATATAAAGGATCATTACCGCACCAAGAGCATCTGTTTTTAGTCATAGTTAAAGTAGTATTTAGTTAAAAATTTTCAGAGTTTTTTTATAGATCACATTTCTGTCTTTTAAATAATCTATAATATAATTGAAACACCTTTTGTGTTTACCTATCAGTTCGGGTGGAAAAACACCTTTTTCGTTAAATAAGCCGCTTAAAAAAAGGTTAGCAGCAGCAGTTGCTGTATAGCCTGTAGATCTTGCCATAGAGGAGGTATTGGTTTCCTTACAGTATTCATCATACAGATTATAGGTTATCTTTTCTTTTTTTCCGTTACTATTTTCACCTATAACAGTTACTTTCATAACAGTCATTTCTTCTTCATTTTCTTCAAGCTTCCATTCGTTAAATAAAATTTTACTGGTAAAATCTAAAGGAGAAATTGAAATGTTATTTATATCAATTTTTTCTGCATTAAAAAAGCCACTTTCTTTTAACATTTTAATATATTCAACATGTCCGGGATAGCGCAAAGTTTTTTCTTTCATATTGCGTATGTGAGGCATAGTAAAGATAATTGATCGTAATCCATCAGAATTAAAAGATTCTAATGTACCCACATTTTCAAACTCAATATATTCACAATCGGTCAATGCTTCACGTACAATTAGCTTTCCGTTTTCAATATACCTAGCCGGACGTGTATATTCTTCAATAACATCTATAGGTGAAAAGGGTGCTTTATAATTGAAAGGCCATTTTTTAACCTTAGGTAAACCCCCAACCAAGCATTCAAAATCTGTCAGTTTCAATTTTTCATTATAATGGCCTAAAATAAAATTACCCATTCCGGGTGCAACACCACAATCAACTATAGCAGTAACACTATTTTCTTTCGCCAGTTTATTAAGATCAAGCGAATTTTCCGGAAAGAAAGAAATATCAACCACATTTTTTTTTGCTTCAATGATTGCTTTTAATGTTTCAAAACCTAAAAATCCCGGAACAGCACAAATAATAAGATCAAAAGGAGTAATTGTTTTTTGCAATGCAATTTTATCGGTTATATCAAGTAATAAAGTAGTTATCGTTTTGAATTTTGATTGAATTTTGTCTAAAGCATTTTGATTGAAATCGGTTACAGTAACAGTATGGTTTTTAGCCAAATCAATTGCTATAGCACTACCAACCATACCTGCACCTAATACAATTATATTACTCATTTTTACTATCTCAAAAATTTAATTCATAAAACTTTAAACTAAAAGAACTTCAATCAAAACGACATAATTTTTTCCATTGTAAATATACATAAACTCAATGAAAAAAATTATATTGAGTTTACCTCTGATCTCTGAAAGAATTGTTTTTTTATAGAGAAAATGTAATCATTATTTTGAATTGTCGTAATTTGGTAACTTTGGTTATAAGCTCAGATAAAATTTTGTAACCTCTTGAGCGAATTACTATCAAATATATTTGATTTTTAATGTCTAAGAACCTAAAAACAACATAAATTATGCGGTTTATATCTTTTTTAACCCTTTTCTTGATAGTTATTTTTAATTCAGGCGGTCAACAATTAGTTCAGAATAATGCTGAAGTTGACTTTAAGATTAAGAACATTGGAATGTACGTTGATGGCAAATTTAATGATGTAGCTATTAATAGTAATTTTAATATAGAAAGATTAGACGAAAGTTATATCAATGCAGTTATTAAAGTGAACTCGATAAATACTAAAAATACTAAAAGAGATAAGCATTTGTTAAGTGATGATTATTTTGATGCTGCCAATTATGAAGACATAAAATTAAAAACTGCTAAAATTGAAAAAGTATCAGAAAATAAGTATAAACTTATTGCTAAATTGACTATTAAGGAGACTACAAAACGTATCGTAATTCCACTTCAGGTTAATGAAAACGAAGAATCAATAATTATAAGATCTAATTTTAATATCAACAGAAGAGATTATAAGGTAGGAGGTAGTAGTTGGATACTATCAAACACTGTAAAAATTGAAATAATATATATCGCAAAAAAATAGTCCTTGAAAAGTAATGCTTGTATAGATGTTATTATTGTAGGAGGCGGATTAGCCGGTTTAGTTAGTGCCATTCATTTGTCTAAACAAGGTATTGATGTTTTGGTTATTGAAAAAAATATCTATCCAAAACATAAAGTTTGCGGAGAATATATTTCTAATGAAGTATTGTCATATTTACAGTCATTAGGTGTAGATCCTTTAAAATTGGGTGCTAAAAAGATCAACAGATTTATGTTAAGTACGCCAAAAAATAAAGTTATTGAAACACAATTACCTTTAGGCGGATTTGGCATAAGTCGTTATACATTAGACCATGTTTTGGTGCAAAAAGCAAAAGATGTTGGTGCAACAATAATACATGACACTGTTTTAGATATTCAATTTTCACAGAATCAGTTTAAAATTACAACTAAAAATACTGTTGATTACATAGCAAAAATGGTCATAGGTGCTTATGGTAAGAGATCAAATGTAGATGTAGCATTGAACCGAAATTTCATCAAAAATAAATCTCCTTTTTTAGCGGTAAAAACACATTTAAAAGGCGATTTTCCAGATGATCTGGTGGCACTACATAATTTTAATGGAGGATATTGTGGTGTTTCAAAAGTGGAAAATGATTCTATAAATGTATGTTATATTGTTGATTTTAAATCGTTTCAAAAGTTTAAAAACATTCAAGATTTTCAACAAAAAGTACTGTATAAGAACACATATTTAAAGAATGTGTTTGAAAATTCAGAACCGGTTTTTTCAAAGCCATTAACCATAAGTCAGTTATCATTTTCATCAAAAAAACCAGTAGAACAACACATTCTAATGTGTGGTGATAGTGCAGGTATGATTCATCCTTTATCCGGTAACGGAATGAGTATGGCAATCAGAAGTGCCCAGATGATATCACAACTACTAATTCGTTTTTTTAGTGAAGAAATTAAATCACGGACAGTATTAGAAAAATTATATAAAGAAACATGGAATAATGAATTTAAAAGGCGGCTAAATACAGGAAATATTGCAGCCTCACTTTTTAAGATGAATGGTTTTTCTGAATTTATGATGTTAGGCTTAAAAAACTTTCCAAGCTTATTGCCTAAAATAATCAAGCAAACGCATGGTAAGCCACTTATAGTATAATGAGTTTCATCATAAACACTAAATATAGAACAAAGCAAGTAGAATTGATGGACGATTTTACCATGACAGGTGAATTACTTGTAAAAACATTAGATCAGCTTGCTAGTATTAATAAATGGTTAGGAGGAAATAGCATTACTCTAAATGGATTAAAAAAATTATTAAAAAATGAAGCCAAAAATAGACCAATAACAATCATTGATTTAGGTTGTGGTAATGGTGATATGTTAAGAAAAGTAGCTGACTATGGAAAAAAAGAAAGCTATCATTTTAAATTAATAGGAATTGATGCCAATAAATACACAGTAAACTATGCCAAAAAATTATCTGAAAATTATACTGAAATCAGTTATCTTCAACAAGATGTTTTTTCAAGTGAGTTTAAAAAAATGTCTTATGACATTGTATTATCAACATTGTTTTTACATCATTTTACTGAAGAAGAAATTATGGACTTATTAAGCTCAGTGTTAAAAAAGTCTACTCTTGGTATAATTGTCAATGATCTACATAGGCATCCAATGGCATATTATCTTTTTAAATTATTATGTTTAACAATTCAAAACCCTATGGTTAAACAAGATGGTTTGATCTCTATTTTAAGAGGTTTTAAAAAAGAAGATTTACAGAAAATTTCAAAACAATTAAATGGTATAAGCAACATTCAATGGAAATGGGCTTTTCGTTATCAATGGATATTGAAGAGAAGTTACAAATGAAAGTAATTTAATCGAAAAGAATTCCCCTAGGCTCTGCCTCGGGGTTTCCGATTTACCTCTCCTTGGGAGAGGTCGGAACTGCTTTTCGCAGTTCCGGGTGAGGTAAA
>VAPL010805783.1_pt1 | contig 10472 bp, 7 predicted proteins | sample 3395061 | NCBI WGS metagenome assembly VAPL01 (sample SAMN08290444, study PRJNA428436) | hydrothermal vent metagenome | isolation source: Deep-sea hydrothermal vent chimney 2 | place: Pacific Ocean: Juan De Fuca Ridge | depth 2182 m m
GAGATCGATATTTCGGATATTGGGGAGCGGCTTCAGCCGCGAAGAAGGGTCGATTTATCCTTCGCGGCTGAAGCCGCTCCCACAAATTTTATAGTTTTCCCGCCCCTCTAATCGCGGGCATGGCCCACTCCTACCCGTCAGTGATTTGTAGCGCCTTCACCGCCGCCAGCACTTCCTCCACGTGCCCCGGCACCTTCACCTTGCGCCATTCCTGGCGCAGCACGCCTTTTTCGTCGATGAGGAAGGTGCTGCGCTCGATGCCCATGACCTTTTTGCCGTACATGTTCTTTTCCTTGATGACGTCGAACAGCCGGCACAGGGTTTCTTCCTTGTCCGAGAGCAGGTCGAAGGGGAATGCCTGCTTGGCCCTGAAATTCTCGTGGGCCTTGATGCCGTCACGGGAGACGCCGAGGATCACCGCGCCGGCGGCACTGAATGCATCGAAATGGTCGCGGAAGTCCTGGCCCTCTTTGGTGCAGCCAGGGGTGCTGTCCTTGGGGTAGAAGTACAACACGACCTTCTTGCCGGCCAGGTCGGACAGCTTGATGGTCTTGTCACCGGTGGCCGGCAGTTCGAAGTCGGGGACTTTCTTGTTCAGTTCGACCTTACTCATTCTTTTTTTAATCTCCGCGTAATCAGGGCTTGCTGGGTTCCAGGGTGGCGTCCATGTTCTGTGCCTCGCAGAAGTCGAGGAATTCATCGCGCAGGGCGGCGACGTGTACGCTGGCCGGGACGTTGGCAGTGAGGCTGAGGGCGAACATCGGTGTGCCGGTGTGTGCAGCGGCATAGCGGGTGGTATTCAGCTCCTGAATATTGATGTTGCGGCTGGAGAAGAAGCTGGACAGCCGGTAGACGATGCCCGGCTGATCGAGGGTGATGACCTCCACTGTATAGGGCATGAGGTCGGTGGCCGGGCTATTGTCGGTGGTGCGTTTGTTGATGATGGTGAGGTCGAGGCGCTTACCCAGTCCCGGCAGGGTATCTTCCAGCTTGGCCAGCTCGTTCCACTTGCCGCCGGCCATGAGGATCACGGCAAATTCGCCGCCGAGCACGGTCATGCGGCTGTCGATGATGTTGCAGCCGCTGTCCAGCACGGCCTCGGAGAGCTGGCCGACGATGCCCGGGCGGTCTTCGCCGAGGGCGGTGATGACGAGATAGTTGTTCATGGTGTGCCTTATGTTGCGAATGCAGTGATTCTATCACCATGGTCGCCGGGGTTCAGGTGCACTGTCTGGCGTACTACCATGCACACACCCTTGCTTGTCATGCGGCGATGCCCTCAGTACCATTGACACCCTTTTGATTTCCGGGCGCAGAAAGCGTCCCCACGGCGGAGAATCCCCATGTTTCACGGCAGTATGGTTGCCCTTGTCACCCCCATGCGCCCCGATGGCGCGGTGGATAACGAGGCGCTGGATGCACTGGTCGAATTCCATGTGGAGAATGGCACCGATGCCATTATCGCCATGGGCACTACCGGGGAGTCCGCCACGCTGGACGAAAAAGAGCATTGCGACGTGGTGCGTCGCGTGGTGGAACGTGCCGCCAACCGTATCCCGGTGATCGCCGGTACCGGTTCCAACGCCACCCGCGAGGCCATCGACCTGACCCGCTGCGCCATGCATGCCGGCGCCGATGCCTGTCTACTGGTGACGCCGTATTACAACAAGCCTACCCAGGAAGGCCTGTACCAGCACTTTCGGGCCGTGGCCGAGGCGGTGTCGATTCCGCAGATTCTCTACAACGTCCCGGGCCGTACCGCCGTGGATATGTTGCCCGAGACGGTCGAGCGTCTGGCCGACATTCCCAATATCGTCGGCATCAAGGAAGCGACCGGTGATCTGGCGCGCGGACAAGAGATTATGCAGCGTTGCGGTAAGCGGCTTGACGTCTACAGTGGCGATGACGCCACCGCCATGGAGCTGATCCTGGCCGGCGCAAGGGGCAATATCTCCGTCACCGCCAATGTCGCCCCTCGCGATATGCACGCCATGTGCGCCGCTGCCCTGAGAGGCGATCGTGCCGAGGCCGAGCGGATCAATCAGCGTCTCATGCCGTTGCACCAGAAGCTGTTTCTGGAAGCCAACCCCATTCCTGTCAAGTGGGCCCTGTTCGAAATGGGCTTGATCGCCGACGGTATTCGTCTGCCGCTGACCCCCCTGTCCGAATCCTGCCGTGGCCCGTTGCGTGAAGCCATGCGACAGGCGGGCGTTATCTCCTAAGCCGGAAAATCCTATGCAGGTATCCTCTTTTTCTCGCGCAGCCAAAACCCCTCTGCGTGTCTCATTCATATTGTGTGCCCTGTTTTTGTTGGGCGCATGCAGCTGGCTGTCCAACAAGCCGACGACGACCGAGGTCAATGAGTTGCCGCCATTGGAAGTGCCGCCGGACCTGGTCAAGCCGCAGGGCAAGGCGCCGCTGCTGGTGCCGGAGGTGGAGCCGACAAAGACCTCGGTGGATTGCGTTACCAGCGCGCCTGAGCTGGAACGTATCGCCCAGCGAGTATTACCTCCGCAGAAGGACGTGCGCATCGTGCGTGATGGCCGTCACCGCTGGCTCATGGTCGAGGTGGAGCCGGAACAGCTGTGGCCGCTGGCGCGCAAGTTTCTCAGCCAACACGGCTATCGCATTGCCGTGGATGAACCGGGCATCGGTATGATCGAAACGGACTGGAAGCCGGTCGAGACCGGCACGGGTGGCAAATCGGCCCTGCGCGAACGCCTGCGCCTGCGCATTGAACCGGGTCAGGTACCCGGCAGCACCGAGATATATGTGAGTGAGGCCCTGGCCGAGGGCACTGCCGATGGTGAGTGGGAGTTGCGTAATCCGGATGAGGAGCGTGCCGCCGAAATGCTTTATCGACTGGCCCGTTACCTGGGCAACGAGGACGTGGGCCAGGCCCTACCGCTGAAGGCGCTGGACGGCCAGATTGACCGGGACGAGGACGGCAATGTCCGTCTGCGGATTGACGCACCCTGGGAAGCCGTGTGGCGGCGAGTCGGCATTGCCCTCGACAACCTCGGTTACGTCATTGAAGATCGTGATCGCGCCAACCGGATCTATTCAATCTACACCGAGGTTGCATCCGGCAAAACGGAAGAAGAAGTCAAATATGGCAAGCCGGAGAGCGCCACGGTGCGTCTGGTCTATACCCTGAAGATATCCGAGGCGGACCAGGCAACCCTGATCAGTGTGCTCGACCCCGTCGGCAACCCGGATAACTCCGGACAGGCAAGGCATCTGCTGACCCAGATCCAGGGCCAACTGCGCTGATTTCGTGGTAGCGCGGCGGTGAGATTTGCCTCTCTCGGCAGCGGTAGCCGCGGCAATGCGACGCTGGTGGAGCATGCCGGCACCTGCATACTGCTGGACTGCGGTTTTTCCGTGCGCGAGACCGAGCGACGCTTGGCTCGGCTGGGCAGATCCGGCGATGAGTTGAGTGCCATCGTGGTGACCCACGAACACGGCGATCACATCAATGGCGTGGGCGCGCTGGCGCGCAAGTACGGGCTGGCGGTGTGGGCCACGGCCGGCACCCTGGCACTGGACAGACTGGGAAGGGTGGCCGAAGTGCACTGTTTCAGCAGTCACCAGGCATTTGCCCTCGGTGACCTGCAGGTGCAGCCCTTCCCGGTGCCGCACGATGCCCGCGAGCCGTGTCAGTTCGCCTTCAGCGATGGCGAGCGGCGGCTGGGTATCCTCACTGATGTGGGCTGTGCCACTGCGCACATTGCCGAACAGCTCAGCGGTTGCGAGGCCCTGATGCTGGAGTGTAACCACGAAAAGTCACTGCTGGATAACGGCAATTATCCACCCTCGCTGAAACGCCGGGTCGGTGGCGGTCAGGGACACCTGAGTAATGCGCAGGCCGAAGATTTGCTGCGCAGGCTGGAGACGGGCCGACTGACACAGGTGGTGGCCGCGCATTTGAGCGAAAAGCACAATACGCCCGTGCTGGCCCGCGCCGCCCTGGCCGCCGCGCTGGGCTGTGAAAGCGACTGGGTGGCCGTTGCCGATCAGGATGCTGGCCTGGATTGGCGCGAGGTTTGATTTTCCCGAAGGAGCAGCGGCGGGCGATTGATTGTGGGAACGGCTTCAGCCGCGATGAAAGGGCTGAATGATGCATCGCGGCTGAAGCCGCTCCCACCGTTCCCATTCCACAATGGGTGTTCGTTCATTACCGATTTTAAAGAAAAGCGACGAGAGACAACTATGGAAAAACGCGAAGAACTCTATGCCGGCAAGGCAAAATCAGTCTATCTTACCGATGACCCGGGTCACCTGATTCTGCATTACCGCAATGACACCTCCGCCTTCGACGGTGAGAAGATCGAGAAGCTGGAACGCAAGGGCGAGGTCAACAATAAATTCAGCGCCTTCATCATGCAGAAGCTGGAAGAGGCCGGCGTGCCCACCCATCACGAAGGCGTGATCTCGGCGGAAGAGTCGCTGGTGAAGAAGCTGGACATGTTTCCCATCGAGTGCGTGGTGCGCAACATCGCCGCCGGCAGTATCTGCAAACGTTTGGGGGTAGAGGAGGGCATCGACCTCAATCCGCCCACCTTCGAGTTCTTCCTCAAGAATGACGAGCTGCACGACCCGATGATCAACGAGTTCCACATCCGTTCCTTCGGCTGGGCCGATGACGAGGCCATCGAGAAGATGAAGGAGCTGACCTTCAAGGTCAACGACACCCTGACCAGGTTGTTTGCCGATGCCGACCTGCTGCTGGTGGACTACAAGCTGGAGTTCGGCCGCTACAAGGGCGAGATCTTGCTCGGTGATGAATTCACCCCCGACGGCTGTCGTTTGTGGGATGCCGAGACACGCAAGAAACTGGACAAGGATCGCTTCCGCCAGGGACTGGGTGGCGTGGTTGAGGCTTACGAGGAAGTGGCCCGGCGTCTGGGCGTGGATCTTTCCTGAGTAGTCTGCAGTTTTTGTACTGATTGTTGTCGTTACGGGGAAGGTGCTGTCCTTCCCCGTTTCCCCCTTTCCCTCTTGATTTCCTGGTTTTTTTCTCCGAGCGTCTAAAGCTCTCCCCCTGACTGCCGATGGTCTTGCCTGGATCAGTTCGGTTTCAATTGCCGGACAGTTGATATAACAGAGTCTTTTTTCAGGACAGGGATCGCCGTGAAGCCACTTAATAATCTTTCCATTAGGGTAAAAATCACTGCAGGCTTTGTCCTGATGCAGCTCATTGTTGCCATTATTGCGGCCAGTGCACTGGTGAGCCTTTCTGATACACAGGATAGCGTTGGCACCATCGCCGATGACATTCAGCCCGCCGTGCTGAAGGCGAGTGCGCTGGAGCATAGTCTGGACAAGGCCAACAGCGCCCTGGGCTTTTATTTGCTGAGTAAAGAGGTGTCTCACCGGCAGACTTACGAGAAGAATTTACAGCACGTAGATGGCCTGCTGGGTGAGTTGAAAGGGATGTCTCTGGTGGCATCCAGTGTGGACCTCTCTTCCCGAGTAGAAGCTATTGCCGAGGATGTTGCACGTTACCAGTCTTATCAAGGCCGCATGATAGAGCTGGTGGAAAAACCCGCCAAAAATATTCCTGCGTTCGCTTATGCGGCCGAAAATATCAACCCCCTCAGCCAGCAGTTGTTGCAATTGCTTAGCGGCATGATTCAGACCGAAGGGGAGGAAGAGGCCAGTGATGAGCGTCGCCAGTTGCTGATGGAGATCGAAAATGTCCGCTATGCCTGGGCCAATGTGATGAACGGCCTGCGTGCCTATCTGGCCTTCCGGCAATCATCCTCGCTGCAGGAAATCAATCTTTATATGGGTAGTGTTGATGCCGGGTTGGAGCGCCTGCAGACAAAGGAAGACCTACTGACCTTGGATCAGGCCGATGCCCTGGAGCAGTTCCTGCCGTTGAAGGAAGAATTTGCCACCCATCTGGGCAAGATGCTCACAATTCATGGCAGCGATTCCTGGCGTATCGATGCCTATTTGATTCGTACCGAAGTCGGCCCCTTACTGGCGGGCGTCAGCGCCAAAGTTGAGGCTCTGGTTGCTGAGCTGGGAGAGCAGGCGCAAACGATGGTTAACAGTCTGGCTGAGCAGGTTGATGGCACTAATACGCTGGTTTCAACACTACTGGTCATCGGGCTGTTGCTGGGGGGAGGGATTGCGTGGGGCATTATGGTCGTGGTGGTGAAACCGCTGGATCAGACCTTGTACGCGTTGAGGGATATTGTCGATGGTGATGGCGATCTGACCCGACGGCTGGATGAATCCAGCCGGGATGAAATCGGTCAGTTGGCGCAGGGATTCAATAAATTTGCTAGTTTGGTGCACGGCATCATCCGTGAAATGGTGGGTTACACCGGGCGTCTGAGCGAGTCCGCAGAGCGCTTGTCCATGGTGACAGAGGAAACCAGCCGGGGTGCTGAGCAGCAACAACATTGCACCGATGAGGTGGTGACCGCCGTGAATGAAATGGCGGCAACCGGCCGTGAAGTGGCTAGCAATACAAGCGCCGCTGCCGACGCGGCGCAGAATGCCGACGCGGCCGCCAATGATGGCCGTCAGGTGGTGAGCCAGACCATCGAGGTCATTGACACTCTGGCGCAGGAAGTGCGTCGTGCCGGTGAGGTTATCAACAGACTGGAGAGCGATAGCGAATCCATCGGTGGTGTGCTGGATGTGATTCGCGGCATCGCCGAACAGACCAACCTGCTGGCCCTCAACGCCGCTATCGAGGCTGCGCGCGCTGGTGAGCAGGGCCGTGGCTTCGCCGTAGTCGCTGACGAGGTGCGTACCCTGGCCTCGCGTACCCAGGAATCCACCACCGAGATTCAACACATGATCGAATGCCTGCAGAGCGGCGCCCGCGAAGCGGTGCAGGTGATGGAGCAGGGCAGTGCGCGCGCCGACGAGAGCGTGCGGCAGGCGGCCAAGGCCGGCAGCGCGCTGGACGCCATTTCCGAGGCGGTGGCCGTTATCAACCAGATGAACGTGCAGATTGCCAATGCCGCCGAGGAGCAGAATGCAGTGGCCGAGGAAATCAACAAATCCGTGGTGGCCATCAGCGAGATCACCGAGCAGACTGCCGCCGGCGCGCAGCAGACCGCCTCCGCAAGCAATGAGCTCAATCAGCTGTCGGAACAGCTGTCCGGCATGGTGCGGCAGTTCAAGGTCTGATCCTTCCCCCGCAAAACCTTTCCCCCCATCCCTCCCCGGGATGGGGGGATTTGTATTTTGGCCCAGGCAAAAATGGCGCGGATACAGTATCATTAGCCCCATTTTTCGGGCGTCTCGATGGCGCCGGTCGTTTTCCCCAAAACCGTCCGTAACCCCACACTGGAAAGACCTATGCTTCAGCTCCGTGGCGCCGCCGCCCTTTCTCCATTTCGCGTCAACAAGTTGCTCGCCTGCGCCCGGCAGAAGGTTGTCCGCCTGACGACGATGTCCACCGAGTTCGTTCATTTTGTCGATCTGGAGTGTGCCCTCAATAATAATGGCCGGCAGGTGCTGGAGCAGTTGCTGCGCTATGGCCCATCCAGCCACGCGCAGGGCCACGATGCGCAGGGGCAGGCCCTGCTGGTGGTGCCGCGCCTCGGTACCCTTTCCCCCTGGTCATCTAAGGCCACGGATATTGCCCGCAACTGCGGCCTTGGCGAGGTGCGCCGCATTGAGCGCGGCGTGCTTTATACCTTCCGGAGCGCCGACGGCATACCCCTGACGGATCACGAGCTGGCCAGCCTGCGCCCGCTGATCCATGACCGCATGACCGAGCGCGTGCTGGACAGTGTCGACGAGGCAGAGGGCCTGTTCCTGCAGGCCGAGCCCGCACCGCTGCGCCGCATCGACCTGCTCGGCAAGGGGCGCGCCGCGTTGGTGCAGGCCAACCGCGAGCTGGGCCTGGCCCTGGCCGAGGATGAGATCGACTATCTGTTGGAGAACTTCACCGCGCTGGCGCGCAACCCGACCGACGTCGAACTGATGATGTTCGCGCAGGCCAATTCCGAGCACTGCCGCCACAAGATCTTCAATGCCGACTGGATCATTGATGGTCAAACGCAGGACAAGTCCCTGTTCGCCATGATCCGTAACACCGAGCAGCGGCACCCCGAGGGCACCCTGTCCGCCTACAAGGACAATGCCGCGGTGATGGAAGGCCACGCCGCCCAGCGCTTTCTGCCCGATACCAAAACCGGCGAATATGCTTATCACGCCGAAGACGTGCATATCCTGATGAAGGTCGAGACGCACAATCATCCCACCGCCATCTCGCCCTTTCCCGGTGCCGCCACCGGCTCCGGTGGTGAGATCCGCGACGAGGGTGCCACCGGACGCGGTTCCAAGCCCAAGGCCGGGCTGTGCGGCTTTTCGGTGTCTAACCTGAATCTGCCGGATGCCCCTCGTCCCTGGGAAACTGACCACGGCCGCCCTGATCGGATCGTCTCGGCGCTGGATATCATGCTCGAAGGCCCCATCGGCGCCGCCGCCTTCAATAACGAATTCGGCCGACCCAACATTTGCGGTTACTTCCGCAGCTTCGAGGAAAAGGCCGCGGGTCCGGAGGGCGAAGAGGTGCGTGGCTATCATAAGCCCATCATGCTCGCCGGCGGTCTCGGCAACATCCGCGCCGGGCACGTCGAAAAGGACGTCATCCCGTCCGGCTCGCAGCTCATCGTGTTGGGCGGCCCGGCCATGCTCATCGGCCTTGGCGGCGGCGCCGCCTCCAGTATGGCCACCGGCGACAGCCATGAAGACCTCGACTATGCCTCGGTGCAGCGCGGCAACCCGGAAATGGAGCGCCGCGCGCAGGAGGTCATCGACCGCTGCTGCGCGCTGGGCGAAAACAGCCCCGTCATTTCCATTCACGATGTTGGCGCGGGCGGGCTGTCCAACGCCATGCCTGAGATCGTCCACGACTGCGGCCGCGGTGCCCGTTTCGAGCTGCGCGCCATCCCCTGTGATGACCCCGGCATGTCGCCCATGGAAATCTGGTGCAACGAGTCACAGGAGCGTTACGTGCTGGCCGTGGCCCCCGAGCGTCTGGCCGAGTTCGAGGCCATCTGCGAGCGCGAGCGCTGCCCCTTCGCGGTGATTGGTGAGGCCACCGAAGAGGAGCAATTGATCCTTGGCGACGGCCTGTTTGATGGTTTGCCCAACGATGCCCCCATCGACATGCCGATGGAGGTGCTGCTCGGCAAGCCACCGAAGATGCTGCGTGACGTGCATCACAAGAGCTTCCACAAGCCCGATTTCGATACCGCCGGCATCGATCTGATGGACGCCGCCCTGCGCGTGCTGCGCCTGCCCACGGTAGCCGACAAGGGTTTCCTCATCACCATCGGCGACCGCAGCGTCACCGGCCTGGTGGCGCGCGACCAGATGGTCGGCCCATGGCAGGTGCCGGTGGCCGACGTGGCGGTGACCAATACCGACTACCGAGGCTACACTGGCGAGGCCATGGCCATGGGTGAACGCACCCCCATCGCCCTGGTGCACCACGCCGCCTCGGCGCGCATGGCGGTGGCCGAGGCCATCACCAACATCGCCGCCGCGCGCATCGGCAAGCTCAGCAAGCTCAAGCTGTCCGCCAACTGGATGGCCCCCGCCGGTCACCCCGGTGAGGATGCCGGCCTGTTCGACGCTGTGCGCGCCGTGGGCATGGAGCTGTGCCCGGTGCTGGGTATCGGCATCCCGGTGGGCAAGGATTCCATGTCCATGAAGACCGTGTGGCAGGAGGAGGGCGGCGGTAAAGAAAGGTCAGTCACTGCGCCGCTGTCGCTGGTGATTACGGCCTTCGCCCCGGTCACCGATGTGCGCGATACCCTGACCCCGCAGCTACGCAACGACCTCGGCGACGACCTCATTCTTATTGACCTCGGCAAGGGTGCCAACCGCCTCGCCGGCTCGGCGCTGGCGCAGGTCTACAAGCAAGTCGGCCATCATCCGGCGGATCTCGACGACCCGCAGGCACTGAAGGCCTTCTTTGCCGTGATCCAGCAACTCAACGCGCGCGGGCTGATCCAGGCCTACCACGACCGCTCCGACGGCGGCCTGTTCGCCACCCTGTGTGAAATGGCCTTCGCCGGCGGCTGCGGCCTCAGTGTGCTGCTCGACGACCTCGGCGACGACCCCGTCGCCAGCCTCTTCAGCGAAGAGCTGGGTGCGGTGATCCAGGTGCGCCACCGTGATGTGGACGAAGTGCTGGGCTGGCTGCGCGAGGCCGGCTTGGGGCGTCACAGCCACGTCATCGGCACCCCCAGCGACGATGACCGCATCCGTTTCCACTTCGATGGCCGTGAGGTGCTGGCCGCCGACCACGCCACCTTCCGCGAGGCCTGGTCCGAAACCACCTTCTACCTGCAGCGCCTGCGCGACAACCCCGACTGCGCCGAGCAGGAACAGGCCGCGCGCCTCGACAGGGCCGACCCCGGCCTCAACGCCAGCCTGAGCTTCGACCCGCAGGACGACGTTGCCGCACCCTTCGTCCATAGCGGCGC
>VAPL010744624.1_pt1 | contig 10471 bp, 7 predicted proteins | sample 3395061 | NCBI WGS metagenome assembly VAPL01 (sample SAMN08290444, study PRJNA428436) | hydrothermal vent metagenome | isolation source: Deep-sea hydrothermal vent chimney 2 | place: Pacific Ocean: Juan De Fuca Ridge | depth 2182 m m
AGATGTGCCTTAGGTTCGGTTTTTCTGATTGAGAAAAAACGCAGTCCTAGCGGGCTAAGTCGAGTTTTTTGATTGAGGAAAAGCCGAAAATGAGGTGCAGATGTGCGTGAAAACACCTAAATTCATAACGCTGTGGATATATAAACCTACTCACACCTGAAATAGCATACTTAAACAGAATATTTTGAGGTCACGATGTTACGTATTTTTTTGTTTCTCATTTTTAGCGCCTATACACTCAGCGCTTGCGATATTGATGAATCGATGCGCGCAAAATCACAAAATCCGACTTCCGCAAAGGCCCTCTCTATTGCCGCTAAAAATGGCTGCATGGGATGCCATGCCGTTAATACCAGTATCATAGGGCCTGCCTGGAAATTGATTGCTGAGCGCTACGAAGGACAGGCTGAAGCACGAACAAAACTAATTAAAAAGGTTAAAAAAGGCGGAGAAGGAAATTGGAATACACTCACGGGAGGGGCCAAAATGCCCTCTCACGAAGACGTACCGGACGATGAAATCACCCGAATTGTTGATTATATTTTGGGGTTAAGCAAAAAAAATTAACTTTAAACCTAAACCCTGCGAGTGATCATACGTATGAAATATAAGCTATTGAATTAATATTGAAAATGATAACTTTGAGCGTAATCTTTGATTGTGACTACCGAAAATTTCATCTCGCTATATGGATCAAGAGTTTGTGCTGAGTGAGTGCGAGCACTTGCAAGATTTAGGTTAAACCTCAAAGAATCAGGACAAACCGACCACAACGTACACACAAGCCGACAGGGTTTATTTTTAAATAGAACTCGTCGTCTTCCCAGGACGGTTTTTAATCATTACTGTACAGCCCATTTTTTTTTACTATAATTTTGCTATAATTACTCTGAGCATAAGCTGATTTTGATGGCTTTTGTCTCAATCAAAATTGCTACAAAGGGAGTAGAAACCCCAAAATACAATCAAAGCTTTTCATGACCTGCATAAAGCTGCAACCAAACAAATGTAAGCACAACATACGTTATCTGACACTTTAATAGGAACATGCAAGAAAGAGGGCTTTGTATATTGAAAATAATCCCACGCTGTTTTTTTTGCCCTGTTTTGATCCTGTCTATCGCCTTAATATTAAATGCCTGTGGTGGCGGAGGCGGTCTTCCTCAAGAAAAACCGAGTGACATTAACAACCCAGCGAACCCAACATTTAAAATCGGCGGCATTATCACAGGTCTTTCAGGATCGCTCACCCTGCAAAACAACGGCGGCGATGATTTCTCTGCCAACGAAGATGGTAGTTTCACGTTCACCGCCAGCTTAAGTCCTGGCTCTGCTTATTCTGTTGCCATCGTTTCGGCACCAGAAAACCAAATCTGCACGGTATCTAATAATAACGGCACAGTAGATACGACCAACGTTGCAGATATCGTCATTAATTGTGAAGATATTTCAGAAAATAATACCCCCCCCAACGCTGATGCAGGATCAAACTTTAGTGTTTTTGAAAACGACCCCGTGTCACTCGTAGGCAATGGCACAGACCGCGATAGTACGATCAAATATTTTTGGTTACAAACTGCGGGACCCGAAGTTAAATTGACACAACCGGATACAGCAATTTCAACCTTTACCGCGCCCGCAGTTTCTCAAATTACTGATTTATTGTTTCAACTTACGGTGACCGATAATGAAGGTGCGTCATCCTCTGCTACGGTGACGATTACCGTGCAACCCAGACCTGAAAATGCACCGCAAGCAAATGCAGGCTCAACCCAAACCGTCGATGAGAGAACGACCGTGACACTGCGGGGTAACGGCAGTGACCTCGACGGTACAATTGTTAGCTCTACCTGGTCACAAACGGTGGGATCCAATATTGTATTAATAGACGAAACGACTCTAAACACAACGTTTACCGCCCCGACTGTGACCGAAATAATGAATTTAGTCTTCGAATTGACAGTAACCGATAATGACGGCCTCACGGCCAATGATTTTGTTACGATCATAGTACAACCCGTCAACATTCCTCCCATTGTCAGCGCGGGAAACGAGCAAAGTGTAAACGAAAAAACAACGGTCACACTCACCGGTAGCGCTAACGACAATGATGGCACGATTACTTCCTACGCCTGGAAACAAACGACTGGCATCCCTATTGTTTCTTTGGTCGATGCAAACAAGGCCAGTGCCACCTTTACCGCGCCAGCCATCACGAAAAACACCACGTTTATTTTCGAACTCACGGTCAGTGATAATGAGGAGGCAGAAGCAACCGCTTCTGTTATCATCACAGTAAAGCCTAATTTCACTGTCAATGCTGGCTTAGATGAGCGTGTCATCGAAGCAACAACCGCAACATTGACCGGTAGTGCCAGCGATAATGATGGAAATATTACTTCTTATCTGTGGCGGCAAATAACCGGCCCCACGGTAACCCTGGCTGATGCCAGCAACGTCAGCACAAGTTTTACCACACCAGACGTCGATCAGGATACGACACTGACATTCGAGTTAACCGCAACAGACAATGAAAGTAATACGGCTTCTGACACCGTGATGATCACCATCACCAATGCAGCTAATAATAGCCCTCCTCCTCCTGCTATAAAAGAAAGAGACGATATTCGAACCCAAGAACAAAAACGGGTCACTTTAACAAGTACCATAAATGAAAATGGCGAACAAGCCAGCTATCAATGGCAACAAAAAGGAGGGCCTTCTGTCCTTTTAGATGAGGCGAATAGCGCTAGCACATCGTTCACCGCACCGGATGTTGATCAAAGTGCCATACTTGAATTCACGGTGACCGCGACGGATAACGACAGCAATAGCATTATCGGCATTGAGGCCATTAACGTCATTGTATTTGACTCAGCCACCCAATTTAAGGTGTCAGGCAACGTCACCTTTGAGCTGGTTCCACAAGGTGATTTTGGCCTTAACTATAGCGCTTCGATACCAGCCCCTGTGCGTGGCGCCATAGTCGAAGCAATAAATAATGAAAGTAAAGCTGTAGAAACAAGCACCACTACGGATGCCGAGGGCAACTATCTTTTGAACCTTTCGATCAACAAAGACTATGTCATTCGTGTCAAAGCACAGTTAAAACAAGCAGGGACACCACAATGGGATTTTTCAGTGGTTGACAATACGAGCAATAACGCCCTTTATGCCCTTGTGGGTTCCGCTTTCAACGTTGGCGTCAACGATTCGACCCGTGACATGCACGCCCCGTCCGGCTGGGATGGATCAAACTATAGCGAAACTCGCGCCGCAGCCCCCTTTGCCATTCTTGATGCCGTCTATAATGCATACAACAAAGTATTGGCTGCAAAGTCTAACACTTCATTTCCTCCACTCAAAATCAAATGGAGTGTTAATAACGTCACGGCCAGTGGCAACCCAGACAGTGGTCAAATTGGCACCTCCTACTATGATGGCGATAGTATTTATCTACTGGGTGCAGCAGATAATGATACGGATGAATATGACCGACATGTCGTTATTCATGAATGGATGCACTACTATATGGCGCAGTTTTCTCGGGATGATTCTATGGGCGGCAACCACGGAGGCGAAGATCGTCTTGATATTCGTATCGCCTACAGCGAAGGATTAGCCAATGCCTTCTCAGCTATGGTAACAGACCAGCCTCTTTACTCTGATTCACTTGGAGCCCGTCAGTCAAATCGCTTTACGATAGATATTGAAAATGAAACCATATCTAATCCCGGATGGTATAATGAACATTCAATCGCGTTGACCCTGTATGACGTTTACGATAGCAACAATGAAAGCGAAGATACGCTCTCGCTAGGTTTCACCGCCATTAATGACGTACTCACCACCACGATGCGCACCACCCCCGTAACCAGTATTTTCCCATTTATTACCGCATTACGAAGTAATAATACCGCGTCAGCAACAGCGCTTGATGCCCTGTTCATCGCCCAGTCCATTAACAGCAATAGTCGTATTGATCAATATGGCACGAATGAAACAAACTACCCTGAAAGCTCGGCCAATATACTACCCATATTTACCCCTTTAATTATTGGTGATCCAGCAATCACTATATGCAGTATTGCTGACTTCGGCACTTATAATAAATTATCCAATCGCCGCTTTATACGGTTTAATATCCCAACTTCGGGACGTTACCAAATCACAGCCTCAAATTCTTCTAATAGCGACCCAGATCTAATATTGCACGATAATAGCGGTATAGTGAGCAGATCAGAGGGTACAGGAAACAGCGAGACTTTTAGCCCGACCTTATCCATTGGCGACTACGTATTAGAAATCTATGAATACAGCAATCTGGATCCCAACAGCCCTCGAGGCACAACGTGTTTCAATGTTAGTATTAATTAATACTAAATCTTTATGAGAAGTAAAAATATGAACATTTTCATTTATAAATACTTGGTCGGAGGGGTTGGCATCCTCTCTCTCGTTGCTTGCGTCACAGCGGCTGAACATGCCACGCAACACCATCCAGCCCATTCAAAAACCAGTAGCTCGATCTCTGGTAAGGTCAGCGCTCCCATCGAAATGAAATATACACTCGATGCCAAACCCGAGCTGGGCAAACCCCTGAATATAGAAATTCAATTTTCAACGAGCCAGAACAGCGATCAAATAAAAGCCTCCATCAAACCCACAAGAGGACTTAATCTGCAAACCATGCAACATGATTTTATTTTACCGCTAGATAAAAAAGGAGAAACGACACTCATAGTTATTCCGCTTATTCCTCAAGAAGCAGGACTCAATTATCTGCATCTCATAGCTCGAATCAACATCAAAGGTAAAAGCCAGGCAAAAGCCTTTTCCATCCCCGTAACCATTGGCACAGGAATCCAGCCACAAAAAGCATCTAATCAAAGCAATAACGAACCAGGCGTGATTAATTTACCGGCGGTTGAGCGAGTACGGTAAACTGAGAAAAAAGCAAGAAAAAACGTCTCAATATAGAGACAGACCATTCCCCCTTGTTCTATTTAGGTGTTTCCAACTTTTAGATTAACAATGAACCATTTAGGAGACAGAATTCTTCTGTCAAAAATAGCCTTACTCTTTGTAAATAGGTGAGATTTTCACTTGGTATATAATTTGCTTTATAATCACTTCAACGAAAGGATTTGCTTCCACTAACATAATATCTTGTGAGTATAAGCGAAAGAACAGGACTTTTTTCGAAACGAGAGCTAAATTAATGAATTATGAAAGACCGGTTAATAGTATAACGAGCCAACTTTTTAAGATAAGCACCCTGATCCCCTTAACCATCACCCTCTTCATTTATGCAAGTTTATTGATATCCCCTTCTGTATTTGCTCAACAAATGGACACACCAGAAATCAAGGTTAACTTAGTCAATGGCGCGACGAATCAAGCTGTTAGCGGAGTAGAAATTACCGCCTTGGAGCGACTTTCAGATGGAAGTCAAATCTGGGCTGCACGTCGCACCACGGATAACCAAGGGGTCGCCCTCTTTCAACTAGAGGGGCTGGGAGAAGGACGCCGTTATTTACTAAGAACTCGCCCCTATGATGCTGGATCAGTTTACTCTAAACTCATTTCACGTCCACGAGAGACCTCTTTTTTTGTTGGTACCGTTCCCGCTTTGCTGATCAACGCCAATACCCAACAACCTATCCCTGGCATTGAACTGGTCGCATACAAACTTGGCCCAGAAAAAGAATTGTTATGGAGCAAAAAAGGAATTACCAACGATACAGGTATTGTGAATTTCGATCTTGGTGGTCTTCGTAACGATGAAGTCTATGTAATCAGAGCTATTGAGCCATTCGGTGAGAAAAAATACTATTACAGCGCTTTAATTCGGGCAGAAGGCCCCGTGACACTGGAAGTCGCACCGGATACAGACAGCAGACTGGATCTCGAATCCCCCGTTGTCTCTATTACCTCGCCAGAGCAAAACGGTGTCGTTGATGCAGACGGTTTTGTTTTACAAGGTTTGGCGGGGGATAATACCATCTTGGATCATGTCGAGATTCAAGTGCGAGACCCCCTACTCGGGCTTTCGAAGGGAACGGCTGATTACAATAAACAAAGTAAACGTTGGCAATATACTGTTGATGCCACATCACTATCACCTGGCAAGATGGTAACCGTACTAGCAAAAACATGGGATAACACCAATAACACAACTATCGTATCAGCCAGATACCTTGTGATACAGGATTCAGAACCTCCCGCTATCCAGATAGTTTCACATAAAGAGGGGGATGCCGTAACGCCTCTCGGGTTCACGATTGAGGGCTACACCTCTGACAATGTGGGTGTTGTTGATCTTCGAATCAGTATCGATGACCCCCTACTAGGCCAAACAATTGAGCGTCAACCTGTTCAGGTTTTCCCCGGTGAAACTCAATGGGTCTTCTCTGTTACGGGCCAACAAATTTCTCCCGGTAAAATAATTACAGTCCGCCTGGAAGCCATCGATAGCGCAGGACAACAGACCATCGAGTCATTAAATCTTAAGGTTGCTGCTAACACCTCCGAGTTTCAAGTACAACCTGGAAATTATGATCACGGACATCTTCTCAATCGTATTTCATTTGGCGCGACCGTAGAGTCATTGACTAAGGTTAACAAAATAGGCGCTCAACAATTTATCGATCAACAATTAAACCCGGAGAGTATTGACGACTCTGATTTTCAAAAAAGAATAAAGGGAAGCAGGCCAAAAGATAAAAATGACCTGGAATGGTATGCCATTCAGCATATGATTTATAGTCCTCGTCAGTTACAGGAAGTCATGACTTGGTTTTGGGACAATCATTTTAATACTGATGTAAACAAACACGGCAAAATACAATACGAAATTGACGAAAACAAGGCATTTCGTCAACATGCGCTTGGACAGTTTCGCGATTTGCTTGGGGCGAGCGCCAAAAGTCCCGCCATGCTGATTTATCTGGACAGTGTTAAAAATGATAAAAAAGAGCCAAACGAAAACTATGCTCGCGAACTGCTGGAACTACATACCATGGGGGTTGATGGCGGATATGATCATAAAGATCTAGAAGCATTGGCTAAAGTATTCACAGGATGGCAGATTGATGATAATCACAATTTTTATTTCAATCTCAACAAACATGACACCCAAGACAAACTATTTCTAGATAACATCATCCCCGGCGGGGGCGTTGACGAGGGTGAGGCCGTACTGGATATTCTTGCTGTTCATCCTGATACTGCTAATTTCATTTGTACAAAATTGAGTCAATTATTTATAAATGATAAACCGAGCTCAACAATAGTAGAGCGTTGCGCAGCAAAATTTGTAGGCACAAGGGGCGATATCGGCCAAGTTGTTAGACTGCTTCTCACTTCTCCAGAATTTGTAGCTCCAAAAAACATTCGCGCAAAGATCAAAACACCACTTGAGTTTATCGTCGGACTTTTGCGTAATCTCAATGCCTCTGTTGATGAGCCTGCCGTCATTAGGCAAGCTTTAAGACAAATGGGTATGCCCTTATTCAAAAACCCTGTTCCCACAGGCTGGCCTGAAGAAGGCTATAACTGGATTAATCCCAATCAGTTATTGCAACGCATAAACTTTACTAATCAACTGCTTGGAAATACAAGAAGGACATCTTCTGATTATGTTGATCTGCGGGCAATGATTTTAAATAATGATCAACAATCTGTAAAACAAATACTGCATTTTTTTACAACATTGCAATTGGGAGGCCACTTAAGTGAGCTTGAAGATAACATTGCCACTGTAAGTTTAAATACACCCACCCCCTTTAATATAGATGCAGAGGATGCCGAGTTACGCCTACGAAACGCATTAGGGCAAGTTTTAGCGTATCCAGCGTACCAGTATCAATAAAACTTATATAGGATACACTCGATGAAAAGACGAAATTTTGTTAAAAATACGGTAGCAGCATCACTCGGCTGTATGGGGTTTTTGTCTGGTAACCCGTTGGGCTATTTACTCCGACCTGCCCACGCCGCAACGGGTAAGACCTTGGTTGTGATCTTTCAACGAGGAGGATGTGACGGTTTAAATACCTGTGTACCCTATGGCGATGAAGACTATTATCAACTCAGACCCACCATAGCCATTGCGCCTCCCAAGGCCAGCAATAGTGCTTCGGCTATTGATTTAGATGGATTTTTTGGTTTGCACCCAAGCTTAGCTGCACTTAAACCACTCTATACAGCAGGTGACCTTGCTGTATTACCAACAACCCATTATCCCGATTCGACTCATTCACATTTCGATGGACAACATTTTATTGAAAGCGGCGCAAAATCCAAGCGACTGGATGGCTGGTTAAATCGGTATCTAGCTTCTTTTTCTACAACATCCCGGTTACGTTCCGTTGCCTTTGCTGACATCCTTCCTCAATCCTTACGCGGTAAGGCATCGACGTCACAAATCAGGGAGTTTCGAGACTTCCGTCTTAAGCTGACAAGGGAGACCGAATCCAAAATAAAAAAAGATTTAGGTACTGTTTATTCACAACCCTCTAATGGTGACTCCCAATCCTACGAAGCTATGCTTTTCCAATCGGGTCGGATCTTGCTTAATGATCTGGATCTGATTACAGAATTAACATTACAAAACACCACTGAAACCAACCCGACCTCTTATCCTGACTCACTTTACGGTCGTCAATTGCAACAAACAGCGCAGCTCATTAAAGCCAATTTAGGACTTGAAATTGCAACGCTCGATATTGGAGGTTGGGATACACACGTTAACCAAGGAGGAGCAGAGGCTGGAGGGAGTCAGTCGCGGCGTCATAAAGAATTTGCTGACGGCATCGCGGCTTTTTATGCTGATCTAGGGGGCTTGATGAATGACGTAGTGATCATGACGTGTACAGAATTTGGCCGAACAGCTAAAGAAAATGCAAGTAGAGGAACAGACCATGGCTCTGCATCAACATGGTTTGTTGTCGGCAAATCGGTACAAGGCGGAATCTATGGTCAGTGGCCAGGATTACTCAATGATCAACTTATTCGAGAACGATATCTGAATTTCACTATTGACTATCGCGACATAATGGGTGATATACTGACGCAACACTTAGGGAATAAACAACTGGATAGACTATTACCAGGGCATAATTATTCATCTGTTGGATTATTTACATAAAAAAAACCCACTCATAATAAAAAAGGAAGACCCGTGTTAAACTCAAGAAAAGTATTCTCCACTGGTGTGCTTGCTGTCTTACTCAGCTCAACCCTAGTGCTCACGACGACAGAAACACAGGCCACTCCTATAATCTTCTTAAATGCAGAGACGCCGGCTACCGGTAATACTTTGGATTTTACGCCGCTTGTAAACCATCACGGAACAATAACATTTTCTGGTGAAATACGAGAGGTGGGAAATGATTCGGATTTTATAGCAGCAGGTGCTAGTGGTTTAGTTTTTGATCTTGATGAAACAAGCAGCAGCGCCACGCTATCATTTGATTTTGATATCAATGCAATAAATTTCATTTATGGCGGAAATGAAGGTGTATTCGACATTTCAGCATATGATGTCGATGGTAATATCGTTGATTCTTTTTTTCAAGATAGCACAGGAGATGGAGAGCTTGCAGGCCCCATCACTCTAGCCGGCACAGGGATTCGTAATATTGTCTGGCAAGATCCTGAGAGTCGTTCAGCGGCTATTGATAATATTACATTAACAACGATTCCCGTTCCGGGAGCCATCTGGTTATTTGCTTCGGCAATAGCGGGTTTAGTCGGTCTTCGTAAATTAAAAGCGCAAAAGCCTATAACTGCATAGCGCATTAAACTAAACAATCTCTGATATCGCATCCTTTAAATTCATACTTTTTAAAGGATGCGAAACCTACTCAATCGCAAAAAGGAAGTGATCGCATAGCACATCCCTAACCTTATTCGCTCTCCATAACTCATAATTCAATTTTGGCAATTTCAAGTACATCCACTCAATAGCCGCTTGTTCGTCTCCAGCTGAAGTTCTTCTATCTGGCACCTCTGTTTTAGGACGCGGAAATAAATTTCGATTTCCCAGCGGCTGCAATACCATCCAACAACAGACTCCGCTGCCAATATTTTGCACCTAATACACCAAGATTGCTACGTGGTGTGAAAGCAACCGTGGGGTGTAATAAGTGGTTATCACTCTGGCTATATTTCAGTGTCCCAATGCCTGCGGGCTTTTCTGATCCGAAGTCTATAAAGGTTGTATCTTGCGCCAACAGTACCATGGCTTGTTTGGATATACGTTCAATAGTGGCCGCTTTATGGCCAGAAAGTACTTCATCAAGGCCGACCCTGCGGTTATCTAGAAAACGGTAAACGCTTTTTGTTTCATGCCACCCATGGCAAGCAGCGGGAATACTTTCCTCTGCGTTTCTGCTTAAGCGGGTAAGTATTTTTGCGAGACGTTTTTTTAAACGCTCATCTGGCATGTCGGTCGCTTGCATTTCAT
>VAPL010592527.1_pt1 | contig 10470 bp, 14 predicted proteins | sample 3395061 | NCBI WGS metagenome assembly VAPL01 (sample SAMN08290444, study PRJNA428436) | hydrothermal vent metagenome | isolation source: Deep-sea hydrothermal vent chimney 2 | place: Pacific Ocean: Juan De Fuca Ridge | depth 2182 m m
ATATATATATACCCATAAACAAAAATTCTAACTACAACAAATAATGTATTACATTTAATATCTAATATATGTATTACATTTGAATAGAGATTGTCTTAACATAATAAGTATGGTATAATTATCATAGGTGGTCTTTATGGAGAATATTATGTTATATATTAAGTGTTCACTGTGTGGATTAGACATAAAGGTTAAATATGAAGTATATGTTAATTTTTATAGTCTAAACTTTCATAAACCTTGTTTTGAAATATACAAGAACCATTCTAATGATGTACGTAATAGTATTAATAATAAAGTTGAGGAACCTAAAATTCTTGGCATAATCAAGAGTTAATTTAGTAATAGTCCTGAGGTATATACTTAGGGCTATTTTATTTACTTGCATTTAATTATCTTTTGTGCTATAATATACATATTGAGTAAAGGACCCACTATATAGGGTTCATTGAACTCTATATCAATGAGAGATATATAGCCATACCTAAACTCGGCTCCAAACCATTAAATAACATAAACAAGTAACTAGAGTAACTAATAAAGTAACTAGAGTAGATAACAAGGATAATTTTAATGGGAGGTGAGAGGAAGGGAGGGGGAAGTAGAGTAACTAGGTGGGGTAATCATATAAGGGTACTTATGAGATACACAACAAATAAAGAACAACATGCATATATGAAGATGCGTAAAGAACAAAACTATAAACGATGTTTTAATTTAGATTCCGAGAATTGGTTTAATGATAAACTAAAGAAAAGAGTTGGATTTAATTTTAGTAGACAAGCACAATGGGGATATAGAATATTTGATTTTTGGTTCCCAATTCTTGGTATTGCTATTGAGATAGATGGGAAGGAACATGATAAAGGGTATGATTCTTTTAGAGATAAGTATAACTTTGAAAGAAGTGGCATTATTGTTTTGAGAATCCCAAACTATAACGAAGGGATTGCGGATGTTATAATAAAACAAATAAACTCTACAGTAGAGACATGGTTAGAAAGAAGAAAAAGAATGGGATTATTAACTAAAATTCAAAAGAAACATGTATAAAAAAACAAAAACAAGATTTACAAAGAAGGTTAGGATTTCTCCAGAGAATCTAAGGTGGCTTAAGGAAAACAAAGATTGTAAAACAATGGCAGGGTTCTTGGATAAGATTATAAATAAGAATAAGGATTAATATATATTACTACTTGTATTATAATTAGATATGTGTTATAATAGTAATACATATGAAATTTGGAGAAGAGAAAGAAGCAGAGATATTTAAGAAACTAGCTTATAATTCAGCTTATGAAGTAGGTCTTGAATATGGATTTGATAAAGTTTATAGTAGTACATTAGCTATTAGGAATGCTGTTACAAGTATTAAGACTAAGGTTAAGAATCATCCTGAGAAGTATGAGAGGTATGGTGTTACAAAAGATGTTTATGAGGTTGTAGCTGCAGCATCTTCAAAGAGGAATGTTGCTGGACCTAATGCAGGTAAACGTTCTGTTGCTGAACAGAAGATTGATAGTAATGATATAAAGTCTTTAATGGGTAGTATTATGACTAAGACATTTGTATTGATTGATAAGAAACTTAATATGGTTGGTAAGAGTAGAAAGAAGTTAGATAGTATATCTTTTAAGGAACTAGGTGTTATAGGTGGTATATCATTTGATAAGTCACAGATATTAAAGGGTGAGGCTACAGAGAATATTGCTGTTATGTCTAGAGTCGATAAAGACATATCTCCAGAAGATGCATTAAAATTAGTATCACAGATGAGAGAAATTAATACTGATAAAAATAATTCAAAATAAAATGGTTTGTATAAAGACAAGAAGTAATGGGTATAGAATTAAGAAAGAAGATGGTAGTTTATTCCCTAGGATATATAAAACACTTAAACTATGTCAAGAAAGAGTTGACCAACTTAAGAGACATAGTAAAAAGAAATAATGGCAATTTCAGAATTACAAAAACAAGAAGAGACAGAGAGAAGGGATAGATTGTTTAAGGAATATCTTTTATCTGAGGAATATCAAAAAAAACTTAAACAGAGATTAGAATTAAATGATGCTGGGAATAGACTTACAAAAGCTAGGTCTTATATATGGCATCTTTGTGAGAGACCTGATAATGCAAAAGAAGGAATAAAATTTTTTGTTAATAATTTTTGCTATACATTTAGTCCAAAGACAGACCCTAAGCACTTACCATTTATAACATTTGATTTTCAGGATAGAGCAATTGAATGGATTGTTGATTGTATAGAAGGAAAGAAAGACGGTCTTTTAGAGAAGTCAAGAGAAATGGGAATGACTTGGTTAATATTTGTTGTTATCCCTGTTTGGTATTGGTTATTTAGAGATGGTATAAATATACTTGTTGGTTCTTATAAGGAAATGCTTGTTGATGATAAAACTTTGGATTCTATTTTTGGTAAGATAGACTATACATTACAAGGATTACCTAAGTGGATGTTACCTAAACATTATAATCCAAAGAAACATAGAACAAAATTAAAACTAATCAATCCAGCTACAAGTAATCTAATTTCTGGTGATACAATGAATCCTAACTTTGGACGTGGTTCAAGAAAAACAATGATTCTTTTTGATGAACTTGGTTTCTGGGACTATGCTAAAGATGCTTGGGATGGTAGTGATGACTCTACTAATTGTAGAATTGCTAATAGTACACCTCATGGATATAATTACTATGCACAGCTTAGAGAAAATGAAGATATGAATGTATTATCCTTATTGTGGAAATTACATCCACTAAAGGACCAACAGTGGTATGATTTTGAATGTGCAAGAAGACCAGCAGAAGTTGTTGCACAAGAATTAGATATCTCATATTCAAAATCTAGGGAAGGTAAAGTATATCCAGAATGGAATGATATTAATGTTAGTAAAGGAGTCTACGGTTATAGAGATGACTTACCTTTATATATTGGTTGGGACTTTGGTAAATGTTTAACTGGTGATACTGAAGCATTAACACAACAAGGATGGAAAACACATGACAAACTAGAAGAAGGAGATTTAATTTATACACTTAATCCAGAGACAGGTGTTGGAGAATGGCAACCAATGAAAGGGAAATTAGTAATGAGGACAGATGAGATAATTTCAGTTGCAAGTGGGAAAGGATTTAAAAGTAGATTCACTAGTGGACATTCATTTCCAGTAAAGAGAAATGGTATATATGAACTTGATGTATTTGATAATATTAACTCTTGTGAATCAATCCCAAGTGGTGCAGAACTAAAAACACTTCCTAAAAATAAAAAATATTCAGATTCTTTTGTTGAGTTAGTTGCATGGTTTTGGACAGAAGGTTATATAAATGATGGTGGTGTTGAAATATCACAGGCAAAATCAGAGAATTTTAAAAGAATAAGAAATTGCTTACATGGTGTATACGGAGATAATTTTATTGAGAGAAAACCAAAACTTAGAAAAAATACAAATTTACCACTAATTAGGTGGTATATATATAAGAAACATGCAAAGAATCTTTTGGATATTTGTGATAGTAATAAAGTTGTTAAATATGAATTTATAAATTCTCTTACAAAAAAACAACTTGAACTTTTTATAGAAGCATCACTACTTGCAGATGGATATAATGGAATTTTAAAACAGGCAGTAAAAGAGAGAACAGAAAGATTTGCATATGCAGCACTATTATTAGGAAAAAAATTATCCTATAGTTATGAACAAATGGGTATATATGGAAAATATAGAAGGGTTGATATATTTACAACAAAACCAAAGGTAGTACCATATAATTTCAGGAGACGTGGGAAGGTAAAGCAGAAGAGATATAAAGGTGTTGTGTGGTGTCCAACAGTTAGTAACCATATATGGCTTGCTAGGTCTAATGGTTCTGTGTATTTTACAGGTAATACTGATGATTGTGCAATTATTTGGTCACAGAGAGATTTTAGAACAGGTAAGTTAAGAATAATAGATACATATAGGAATACTGGTAAAAATATAGATTATTATATACCATTTATTACTGGTATGTTACCTTCTGGTGGATATAAATATACAAAGGATGAATTAGAAATAATTGGAGAACATAAAGGATGGAAGAAAGGTACACATTTTGGTGACCCAGCTGGTAGATTTGTTAATGCTGTATCTGATGAAACAGTGATAAGTGTTCTTAAGGACCACGGTATTATTGTTAATTTTCAAGATAAGTGGAAAGTATTTAGTTCTAGAAAATCAGCAACAAAAAGGATTATAATGGATGGTATAGATTTAAATAATAATCCAAGGACAAATTGGTTTAATATTTGTATGATTAACTCTTCATATCCAAAAGTTAAACAAGAAGGTCTAGATGTTATAAGAAGCGAGAAACCTAAACATGATGATTACAGCCACTTTAGGTCAAGTTTTGAATATCTAGCACTTGGACTTGAAGATTATAAACCACAAAGTATGAGACCTAAAGATATGTTTCCAAAAAAAGAAAATAAGATTATAAATCGTAAAAATAAAATAATAGGTTACTAATAATATGGGAGGTACAATTTGGTATAAGAGATTTAAAAAAGAATGTGAGAAAATGAGTTCTCATATCCAGTTCAGAGAAATAAAATATGGATTTGTAAGAATCTATTTAGTTGGTGGTGGAAATCCAGCTTACTTACACGAGGTATATAAATATATGCCATATAAAGGATATGATATTGAGGAGAAAGACCCACGTTTTCAGAATAAAAGATATTTTGAAGAGTATGAAGACCAAGCAGAGCTTACATTAAAGATAAAGAATTTTGTAGAAGGATATTGGGACTCAATAAAGACAATTAGGAAAAGAATATATATGTTTAATAATAATAAAGAGTTCCATGAAAATGCTTGTAATGCGTATCGACAAATACGCATTAAATAAACTTGCTATATTATATATTATGTGTTATAATAATATCAAATTAAAACTATAGATGTCTAAAAACGATACAAAGAATAAACCAATTCTTAAAGAGATAAACCAGAAATTTAAAGGTCATATTCCTGGTGCTAAAGAAAAAGAAGTATTAACTGCAGTACTTTATAAATTTAGAGCATCTTCTGAAAATAGGAATAAAACATTTAGTAATTTTGACGGTAGTAATTTAAAAGATTATATAGAAGATTCTGTACGAAGATTTACAACGAATATAGATGTTCGTGATGGTATAGAAGATTGGCAAGCTGTAGTACATACACAGACAACAAGAAATAAAACAATATCAGTTTTAAGTAAGATTGTACAGATATTACCTATTGCTGAATTCACTGGACGTGGAGATGAAGACCTTAGGCGTGGTCAGATACTATCTAGTCTATATGACTATTCAGAAGATATAGATGACTATGAGGACTTTATGATAGATATATTGCTTGAGGCAATTGTAAAAGGAACTGCTATTGGTTATGAAGGACACGAAAAGAAAAGTCAAGCAGTAAGAGATATTATAGAGACTAAGACTGGGATAAGAATAAAGAAGGATTATAAAAAGACAAATAAACTATATGGTGAACTTGTTAGACTTGAAGATTTCTATCCCTCTTCTGTTGGTATAAAGAACATAAAAGATATGCCATATTGTTTTTGGAGAAACAGTATGCCATATCAGCAATTCCTACAAGACTTTGCATCTTATGGTCGTGCTACATTAGTATCACCTTATGAGAACCATGAATCTGAAACAGATGATAGACCTGAATATCTTGACTATATTGGTGATACGATAGAAGAAGGAGATGTTGAGGTTATACGATATTATAATAAAGATACAGATGAATATATAATAACAGCAAATGGTGTGTGGTTAAATCCACTTATGTTAGAAGAAGAAGAGATGGAAGTATCTCCACTACCATTTAATCATAAAGAATTACCATTCTGGGATATTAAATATGAATTATTTGATGGTTCTTTCTTTTATGGTAAATCTCTTCCAGATAAACTAAAATCAATACAAGATGTAATGAATGTTCTAACAAATATGCTTCTTGACCAATCATTCTTAACAGTGTTTAAGCCAATACTTACAGCTGGGTTTGATGGGATAGAAGATGATTTCTTAAGACCAGGAAGAAGGACTCCTGTTGATACACAAGGATTATCAATACGAGAATCATATGTAGAACTTGATATGAGTACCCCTGGCGGGTGGCATCAGTTTATTCTTGGATATATGAAGAATATGGCAGAAGAAGCTTCAGTTGACCAAGTAACACAAGGGATTGCTGGTGGAGGAGATAGAACAACTGCTAGAGAGATAGGCGTTGCAGCACAGGGTGTTGCTTCTATGCTTGGTTTATTTATAAGAATTGTAAAGACAGGTATTAAGAGAAAAGCATTACTTAGAGGTAAAAATATTTTACAATTCTGGACAGATGAGAACTCTCCAATAATACAGAAGATATTAGGTTCTGGTGGTACAGAGAAGATGAAAGAAGCTTTCAATATATTCAAAATAGATAATACTGTTATGACATCTGGAGAACGTGGTTCAAAGGTTATTGAGATGTATTCTAATAAAAATAAATTACCTTCTAAAACATCACTACAAACACGTGCTGGTGTATTTGAGTTACAAACTGGTAGAAAAATAGAGATTATTTCTATCCCTGCAGAATATATAAGAGATTTAGATTTTGATATTAAACTTGTTGCTAATCCAAAGGTTGAGGAAACAAAAGATATGGAGAAGGCATTACAACTTGAGAAAGTAAAAACATACTTAACATTCTTCCCAGAACTTGTAAACAAAATGGAACTTGCTGCAGAGACAGCTGAGAAGATGGGAGATGACCCAACAAAGATACTTAAAGAACAAGCATTTGGTGGTGCTAATCCACCGCAACCAGGTCAGCCACAACCAGGTCAATCACCACAACCTCAAGCAAATATGTCAAACAATATGGTACGTGGTGCTGCTGGAGGTCAACAGAATGCAAATAATATGCAACAGTTGCAAAATCAAGTAAAGAAATAGTATGAATAATAAAGTAATAGATACAAAGTTAGTTGAGTTATCAGAGTTATTGGATAACCCAATGGAATCATATACTAATAAAGAATTAGATGATGAGGTTTTTAAGGCTCTTAAAAAGGTAAATGGACTAACAGATTATCTTAAAAGTATTCTTGGTAAAGATACAGTTAGGTATTTTAATGCTCCAACTGATTCTGCTAGAGAGAACATAAAAGGTCACTATACATTTGCAATTTATCTACTTGGCAAGATTACAAAATCTTTAGATAAATAACTTGCACTTTTATAATATGTGTGTTATAATATAAATAATTAAATATTCTATTGGATACTTAGGGTCGATTCACTTCGGTGACTGAGTATCCAGTAGACTATTTAATTGTAGTCAGCGTGTCGATAGTTTTAATACTAGATGGACCCAACCATCCTTGTACCCAGTCAAGTAAAAAAGGGTTATCAATTAAGGGAAGTTAAAAAAATTATGTCAGAAGAAGAAATTGCAGCAGCAAAAGCAGCAGCAGAAAAAGAAGCTGAAGAAACAACTCAGAAAATCGCAAAACTAGAGGAAGAGAAAAATAATCTTATTGGAGAGATAAAAGACGACCGAAAGGCACGTCAAGAACTTAAAGAAAAGATTGAAGTTTTAGAAGGAAAGATTAAAGAACCAGTAGATACAAAAACTGTAACTACAGAGGAAGATAAGATAAACAGTGTAATAGAAAAAACTCTTGCATCTAAAGAAGCGTCTAGGGCAAAATTAAATAAAGATATTGCCTTTGAGAAGTTTATAACAGAAAATAAAGATTTTAGTCCCGATAGTGACCCAGGAGGATTAAAACAATCAGCTTTGAAAGATAAGCTAGAACGTTTTAATACTAATGGATTGACTGAAGTACAAGATTTTACATCTGTTATTAGAGATGCAGAAGCACTCTTAGTAAATGTAGACACACATACTAAAACTCCTACTGAGACAGTGGTTAATAACCCATATTCTTCAACTCAAAAAACTAATATAACACCTCCAGTTGTCGAGGATAAAGAATTAGAACCGAAGGAACTAAAACTTATAGAAAAGGAAGGGTTTACAAAAGAAAGATTTTTGAAACTTAAAGAAACTAATCCAGGATTCATGAGACAACTTTTAGGTAATATTAGTTAATTACTAAACTACACTAAATTTAAACAATATGGCATTTAGAACAGAAGGAACATTGACACCATTTGGTGCCCCAGTTAAACTAGCTGTTATCGCTACTAATTCTATTGTTGTTACAGAACTCGATTCAATTAAAGTAGCATTGGGTTTTGCAGCACTTGGAACAGCGGGAGCAGCAGTTTACGGACACGTGGTTGCAATAAGAACAGATAAAGGTGTAGGTTTTGAGACAGATGGTACAGCAGGTGCTTCAACTGGAAGTTTTGTAGGAACATATACATTCCCATCAAATAACCAGACAGTTGCAAAAGGAAAAGTTGAATTAGATATATCAAAGGGTACTATTTATTCAGCAAGTGTTGATGCAACAATCGGTACAACTACTGGTTCTAATCTAAGAGGATATTACATTGATTTACTTAATGAAAATACTCTTGATGAATCAACAGCAGCAGCAACAACAGCACAGTATGTAACATACGGACTAAGCAAAGATGATTCTACTAAAGCAGCAGTATCAATCTTTGAATCAGCATTAATATAAGACTAATAATCAATAACTAAAATAATAACATGGAAACATCAGGAAATTGGACAGATTTAGTTGGAGGGGTTGGTCTTCAAATGGCTGAGGTTCACAACCAAGCAATGGACATTTACAAACCAGGAATAAGTGCTCTTCTTATAACAGAGGGAGTTTCTGGGGTAGGTGAAAGAAATTTCACAGGTAAAACAGGTTCAGGCAGACTACAAAAGTTTGACGGTGACGGTGAGAACATTGGTTCAACACGAAGGTACAAAACCTATACAACTAAAGAATTATATACAAACTATGGTAGAGCTATAGAAGTATCACGTAACTTACTAGAAGATAGAGATTTCGGACCAGAACTTGACGAAATGAAAGACCTAACAGTCGGAGGAAACTTTTCTAAAGATGAATCAGGTATGCAGTTATTCAATGGAGGATTCTCTACTAATACATCTGTAAATACGTATAATATGACTTGGTATGGAGATGGTAAACCGTTGTTTTCAACAGTTCACCCAACAACAGTACCAGGTGGAAGCACTCAATCAAACGCTTCATCTACTGGAATTTCATTTGGTGATGACAATCTTGAAACAGGGAAACTAGCAATGACATTGCAGCAAACTGATGACGGATTCCCTCTATCACTACTTGGACAGATTACAGTAGTAACTCCAATCGCACTAGAAAAACAAGCAAAGCAAGTTTTGGAATCTGACAAGGTTTCAGAGAATGCTAATAATAATATCAATGTCTACAAAGGCGGAGGTATTAGTCTTGCAACATCTATGTTCTTGGATTCATCTAATGGAGGTTCAGATACAGCTTGGTCTTTGATAGTACCAGGACGTACATCACTCTATCAGGTTATGAGACGTGAATTTAATATAGGGACAGCAACAAACATCAGAAATATGGTTGCAACATTTACTATTGACGCTCGATGGGCTAATATTTCACGTGAGTGGAAAAGGTCTTGGGGTTCAAAAGGAGATGGAGTAGCATATTCAAGCTAGAATAAGTTCACTACTATACTTAGTCCCTTTAAGGGGACTAGGATATAGTCGGGAACTATAATTTATAAATTAACTTAAATAAAAAATGGCAAGTACAGAAACAACATTAAAAAATGACTTTTCAACAACTGGTAAGATATCTTCAAATAGTTCTACTAAAGGTGTTGGATATTCAACAGGTGCAGGTGGAGCAGTTACACAAGCAACAAATCGTACAACTGCAGTAACAGTAAATACTGTTTCAGGAACTATTACAACAAATAATGCATCTTTAGCAGCTGAAGCAACTGCAAAATTTACAGTAACAAATAGTTCTATTGAGGTTGGAGATACTGTTGTAGTATCACAGCAATCAGGTTCAAATGGAGGGGGTACTATAGTTAGTGTAACTGCGGTTGCAGCAGGTTCATTCCAGATTGCAGTATATAACGGTAATGTAGCAGCAGGTACAGCAGAGACAGGAGCAATCAAAATTAACTTCGCAGTCATCAAAGCAGTTTCAGTATAATATTAATAATAACTAATAAATAAACATATGAGAGTAACTAATCCAACAGAAAGTAAAATAGATATGACACTTAATGGTATAGCATATTCTATTGGTGCAAAAGACAGTAAAGATGTTCCAGAAGAGATTGCAAAACATTGGAAAGAGAAAGTACATAGTTTTGTTGAGCTAAGTGAGGATAAACCAATCATTAAGAAAGAAGAGGTTAAGGTTAAGCCAGAAGAAATAAAAGTTAAAGAAGAGGTTAAG
>VAPL010725268.1_pt1 | contig 10468 bp, 11 predicted proteins | sample 3395061 | NCBI WGS metagenome assembly VAPL01 (sample SAMN08290444, study PRJNA428436) | hydrothermal vent metagenome | isolation source: Deep-sea hydrothermal vent chimney 2 | place: Pacific Ocean: Juan De Fuca Ridge | depth 2182 m m
GCAACATTACCTTGCAGAGCGTTAAGGGAAACACTATCACCATCCAGATGGGAGGAGGTTGTCAGGGCTGTAGTGCCGCCGACCTGACCCTCAAACAAGGCATTCATACCTCTTTTCGTAAAGCAGTGCCAAAAGTAGGAGCGATTTTGGATGAAACCGATCACTCCGCCGGCGTCAATCCTTACTTTTAAAGAAACTGATCATGCCCAAATTAAATTCATTTAAAATTAGAGTTGAGACGGGAGACCAGGGAACAGAAGGTCCCGTCATGTTCAGTATCAACCGCCATACTCTGCCATTGGAAAACGTTACCGGAGATACCGGAGCGGGAAATATTTTTGAGGGCGGTTTTGATGTCAATAGTTTCGCACACAGTTTGACTTTGGTTGGGCCTGAAAAGGGCGAATGGCACATAAAAAAAATTTCCGTCCATTTCGACTGCGAAGGCGTTCAGCCTTATTCCGTGACCTTTGGAGAAGTGATGCTCGATGAAACCAGTCAGGCCAATCTATGGCAAGATCCGCCCCAGCCGGTATTCGATGTCTGAGATTTAATCCAGAACTGGCGCAAATGAAATGGAGGGTGGTTTTACAGGCACTCCTTGAAGTGGAGATTCCCGTCGATTCAGAACGGCATGCAAATCGCCGAGAAGGATATAATCCTTTACTGTAGAATCGATGGGAATGAGGTGTTTGGAGGACCAGAAACGCAGCCGACCGGATTTACTTTTAAAAATATTTTTTGGTACCAGAAGATCGATTAAAAATTCATCTCCAAATTTTCTTCCCTGTTTTTTTCTGATTTTATTTTCTTCCTCCATTGCCTTTACGTGGACCGATATTTTGTCATTGCCCTTCTCCGGTATGGTTTTGATCGTGTAGCGGTTTCCCTTTTCAACAGGACCATAAATTCCATTACGAAAATTATAAAAAGCGGTCAATACATCGTCAAAATTGACCCCTGCTGGAATGTTCTCTGTGTTCGATTCCGTCATTTCTTCATTCACATGCTGAGTCCACCGGTGCTCCCTTGAGTCGTAGTCAAAAAGGTGCACGGATTCTTCTACTTTTCCTCCATCAATGACCTTGCGCATGAATTTGTTGGCCCGGACCCGTTTTCCTCCTTCGATGATGTCAAAGTTAGTTCGATAAATATGCTGCCGATACGCGGTGAAAAATCCGACAAAACCTTTGGTCTTGGCTTCCAGATAAGAATAATAGTTCCCATCCTTTTCATAGAACCCGACTTTGGCGGTGGCGGCATTTTTAAACCACAAAAAACTGATATCAAAATAAAGGACTTCCCCAACAAATCGGCGGATATCCCCCTCGGGTTGGAAAGATTCGTATTCCCCCTGAGCTAAAGAAAATTTTTGGTCAGAAGTAGCTTCAAGAGGAAAGAGGGGGATGAAATATAAAAAAAATACTCCCGCTCCAATGAAGAATATTCTTTTAAGGGAAAATATTCTTTCGAATAAAATGAAAAACATAACTAATTGAAATATAAGGTATTATTGATATTGGGACAATAAATTTGAAAAATATTTTTATATTCTCTAATATATGAGCTGATATTGCTTAACACCTGTAAATCATCGATCAAAAAAAGGAAAACTCCTTTCACCGGGTTCTTTATGACAACAAAAACCTTACCCTATGCACCGGGAACCATCGAAAATCCTGATTCCGATACCAGGAAGGCGCTCATTCCCCAGTACAATATTATCATGTGGAATGATGAAGTCACGACGATGGAATTTGTTGTCCGCATATTAATAAACATGTTCCAAAAAGATTACTCAACTGCGGAAGGTTTGATGTTTGAAATTCATAGTAATGGAATGGCAACCGTTGCCACCATGCCTCTGGAACAGGCCGAATTTAAAGTCGACCAGGTTCACATGGCCGCTTCTATGGAAGAATTTCCTTTTATCTGTACGATTGAGCCCGCCGCTTAAACCATTCCCCAGGAAGCGCTCTTTTTTCTGCACCTTCCCTACTTTCTTTCTTCAAGAGGTATGTAATTCCGTGTTTTTTCCCCCGTATAAACCTGGCGGGGCCGACCGATCTTGAAATTTTCATCTTCCTGCAATTCTTTCCACTGTGCGATCCAACCCGGCAAACGTCCCATGGCAAAAAGGACCGGAAACATGGTGATGGGGAAATTCAAAGCTTTGTAAATTATTCCTGAATAAAAATCTACATTCGGATAGAGGCTTTTGCTAAGAAAATATTCATCACTGGTGGCAATGTCCTCCAACTCCAGGGCAATTTCGAGCAACGGTTCTTTCGTTCCCATTTTTTCTAAAACTTCATGTGCCAATTTTTTTATGATCTTGCTTCTGGGATCGAAGTTTTTGTATACGCGATGCCCGAATCCCATAAGACGAAAAGGATCTTCCTTATCCCTGGCTTTTTGAATATATTTTTTAGTATCACCGCCGCCATCATGAATTTCCTGAAGCATTTCGATTACCGCCTGGTTGGCACCTCCATGCAATGGACCCCAAAGGGCATAAATTCCAGCGGAAATCGAAGCAAAGAGATTACACATCGAACTCCCCACCAGCCTGACTGTACTGGTCGAACAATTTTGTTCATGATCCGCGTGAATAATAAACAAAATATCCAGAGCCTTCGCCGCCAAAGGATCGACCTCATAAGGTTCGCAGGGAGTGCCGTACATCATTTTTAAAAAATTGCTGGTGTAGTCCAGAGAATTATCGGGGTAGGGGAGGGCCTGTCCCTTGGATTTTTTATAACTGTACGCCGCAATGGTTGGCATTTTTGCTAAAAGACGGTAAATCGTGATTTCAATTTCACGTTCGTCTCTAACATTCAACTGGTTTTCATAGAACGTTGCCAAAGCACCCACCACGGCGCTTGTCACAGCCATGGGATGAGGGTTGTTGGGAAACCCGTCATAAAACTTTTTGATAGATTCATGAACCATTGAATGCCGGGTGACATGATAATTAAAATATTCAAATTCCGCTTTATTGGGTAGATTGCCATATATCAGCAGATAAGCCGTTTCCAGAAAGGTGCTTTTTTCTGCCAGTTGCTCGATGGGAATCCCTCTGTACAACAGTCTTCCCTCGTCACCATCCAAATAAGTTATTTTGCTTTCGCAAGACCCCGTGCTGAGGAACCCGGGATCGAAAGTGATCAAACCCGTTTTAGAGCGCAGGGTCGATATGTCGAAGGCTTTTTCTCCGCAGGAACCTTCCAGCACTGGAAACTCATAATCTTTTCCCTGATAGCTGAGTTTAACGTTCTCTCCCATGATATTTTCCTCGCTATTATAGATTTTGGACTGACTTTATCATGCACTCTCTCGGGATATCAAAGTTACTTTAAAGTAAATAATTTAGTGACTAATACCCTTATCGGAAAAAGTTCTTGTAGTTTAAAGTCTAATTTTTAAATTATTCTACTATTGAAATTAATACTTTCCTTTATAATTGCCGAAAATTTAAAATAGGACCAAAATCTTCGAAACAGTTTTTATGAATTAAAGCATCGACTTCCCTTAGAACCCACCCATTGGAGCGGGCTAAATGAAAAAAAGCAACCTACTTTTATATCTGATGTTAGGAGGTATCACATCGGGAATTATCTGCGGCTGGACTTTTGGTAAGGAAATGGAGGTTGTGGCGTGGATGGGAGAAATCTTTCTCAATCTCCTCAAAATGCTGGTGGTTCCGCTGATAATTTCTTCAATGATTGTGGGTATCGCAGGCTTGGGCGACGTCCGAAAAGTGGGGAAAACCGGAGCCATCACACTCCTGTATTTCACCACCACAACCGCTATCTCCGTGGCTCTGGGATTGATAATGGTCAACCTCATCAATCCCGGCGTGGGGATTGAAATGATCGCGCAGGAGCTTCCGCAACGAATCGCCGAAAAAGAAGCGGTGGGAATCACGGATATTCTGAAAAGTTTTGTCTCGGACAATCTGGTTCGGTCTATGGCCAACCTGGAAATTCTTCCCATCATTCTGTTTTCTCTGGTATTCGGTGGTGTACTCACCACACTGGGCGAGAAGGGCAAGCCGGTCATCGCCTTTTTTGACGGAGTCAACGAAGCCATCATGAAAGTGGTGCATCTGGTGATGTATATCGCTCCGTTAGGCGTGTTCGCCCTGGTCGCATCCAAACTGGGCGCGGCAGGAGGAGGGGATTTGTTTTTAGCCGAAATCATGAAGCTTGGGAAGTACACTATGACTGTTGTTCTGGCACTGATGATTCACGCGGTGGTGGTTCTGCCCTTGATACTTTGGTTTGTGACCGGTAGAAATCCACTACGATATTTTATAAACGCCAGTGAAGCGGTGGCAACCGCGTTTTCCACTGCCAGCAGTTCCGCCACTCTTCCGGTGACGATAGAATGCGCCGAAGAACGCAATAGGGTTTCTCGCAAAGCTTCTCTTTTCGTTTTGCCCCTTGGCGCTACAGTGAATATGGACGGAACCGCCCTGTATGAGGCAGTTGCCGCGCTGTTCATCGCGCAATTGTTTGGTATCGAACTGGGGTTTGGGCAACAAATGATTATTTTCCTGACAGCCACCCTGGCGGCGGTTGGCGCGGCGGGAATTCCCGAAGCCGGTCTGGTCACCATGGTCATGGTCCTGCACGCGGTCGGACTGCCTCTTGAGGGAATCGGTATGTTATTGTCTATTGACTGGCTTCTCGATCGCTTCCGCACCGCGACCAATGTCTGGGGCGATTCCGTCGGTGCGGCGGTGGTGGATACTTTGGAAAAAAAATACGTAGAAGGAGGGAAATAAAATTGATAATCAAAGTTGTGTTGGGATTTGTGGTGGGAATTCTTTCATCCGGCACCGGATTGGGGGGAGGGTTTCTCGTCGTGCCTTATTTGATTTATCTGGGAAAACCAGCCAAAGTGGCGGTGGCCACATCTATACTTTTTGTCGGGATCGTCGCAATATCTTCCCTTTGGGCCCATTCTAAACTGGGAAATATCGATATAAAAACAGGGCTGATCCTTGCCGCCGGAGGGATCATAGGAGCCCAATTGGGTCCTCAGATTCTACAGAATATATCGGATCAAAATTTTAAAATAGGGTTTGCAGTTATTCTCATCAGCACAGGAATCTGGTTGTTACTCAACGCAAAATCTTGATTTTTTCTACATACAAGTGAAACGGAAAAATCACTCGGCCAATTGGCCCAACTCATTCTCCCAATACGAAATGAGAGATTTGAATTTTTCCACATGTTTCAATTCTTCCGACTTCAATTCTTCGTACATTCTCCGTCTGCCAACCTCTTCCTCGGATTCACCGGACGTTTTTTCTACGAGAGTCTCATAATACTGCACCGAATTTTCTTCACTGATCACACCCTTATAAAGAATTTCCAACCGGGCTTTAATCATTGCGGTGGTTTCCTTCTCATTTTCCATAATGTAGACTCTTAGAATAATTTTAGACCCGGTTAACGGGAAAGATCGAATTATATCAGTTTTCTTGTATATGTCATCCTCGTACAAAATCAATCATGAGTGATGTAAGGTGAGTGAAGGACAAATCACAGATATTTGGCTTAAATCCAATGGAACATATAATAAAAACCATGAACCTATTTGAAGTAAAGGATTTCTTTGCGTCCTTGGCGCCTTTGCGGTAAATTTGTATTCAGTGTTTTAACGAAATATTAAAAATCGAGAACCGCATGACAACGAATGTAAAAACCGCTTATAGCGATTTAGTCGATAAATTAGAAGATATCTCCCGGCTTGGAGGGGTGATGAGCACCCTGCACTGGGATCAGGAAGTCATCATGCCGTCGGGTGCGGCAGAATCCCGAGCCAAACAAATATCCGCCCTGGCGGGAGTGATCCACGAGCGCAGTACCAACCCCGAACTGGGAGAATGCCTTTCTCAGTTGAGTGAAGAAGATCCTTCTGCCTTCAATGCGTTTGAAGCCTGTAATATCCGCGAAGCGCAAAGGGAATACGACAAGGAAACCAAGGTCCCGATAAAAATGGTTCAGGAGATGGCGGAGTTGGGTTCCAGAGGGCATTTCATCTGGGCCAAAGCGCGGGAGGACAATAAGTTTTCCGATTTCGCCCCGACTCTAAATCGGTTTATCGAGTTGAAGAAAGAATGGGCGGCCTGTGTGTTTCCCGACCTTTCAGCCTATGACGCGAATATCGATAATTTTGAGCGTGGGACCACCATGGCGGAAATCGCCCCAATATTTGAATCATTGAAATCTGAACTGATCCCCCTCATCCAATCCGTCAAGGAAGCTAAATATCAACCCGACACTTCCTTTCTGGAAGGCACGTTTCCGGTGGACAAGCAGGAGGCTTTGGGAAAACAAATCAGCCGTGATATGGGTTTTGCCTTCGATCAAGGCCGGATGGACGTTTCCGTACATCCATTTTGCGGGGGTGGACATCCCACAGATGTTCGTATCACCACCCGTTACCGCGACAGCGACTTTATTGAGTCCCTGTACGCAGTCATCCATGAAACCGGACATGGCCTTTATGAACAAGGGCGAATGACCGAAGGACGCGACCTGCCAGTTTCAGAAGCGCTCACTATGGGCATCCATGAATCCCAATCCCTGTTCTGGGAACGCATGATAGGGCAAAACAGAGCCTTTTGCGTTCACTATATGGAAACCATTCGCGCCACATTTCCGAAAAACATGCAAGCCGTCTCCGTCGATGCCCTGTATGAAGCCATCAATACCTGCAATCCATCATTTATCAGGGTGGAAGCCGATGAGTTGACTTACCCCTTGCATGTGATCCTGCGGTTTGAAATTGAAAGAGGATTGTTTGACGGCTCGGTGACTGTTCAGGATTTACCTGAACTCTGGAATAACAAAATGAGTGACTATTTAGGCGTGCGACCGCCGACAGACACGTTGGGAGTTCTTCAGGATGTCCATTGGAGTGGAGGAGCTTTTGGGTATTTTCCTTCTTATACTCTTGGCGCCATGTACGCCTGCCAGTTTTTTAATACCATGCGACAAGAACTTCCCGATACCGTGAAACACATCGAAGCGGGACATTTTGCTCCCATAAAAACCTGGTTGAATGATAAAATTCATTCACAGGGGAGTTTGTATAGCCCACAGGAACTGGTTCAAAAAATCACCGGCGAACCCCTCAATCCGAAACATTTTACCGATTACCTGAAAACCAAGTATCGCGCCATTTACAAAACGATTTAAGGAAAACGAAAGATGAGTGATTCCTTGATTGGAAACGCAAAAAAGAAAGATAGACAAAACTTTTGTGCCGTATGCAGAGAACCACTTCCCGATGGAGCTGTGTTTTGTCCGCATTGTGGCCCTCCAAATCCACCAGAAGAAGAGCCGGATGAAGGAATTGGATTCGGGCAGACCTTTTTTAGAATATTTTTAATTGTCATTTTATTTGGAGCGGTCGCCATCTTTAAACTGGACATCAACCTGACGGACTATACGGATGAAACCACACCGTCCGAGCCCGTCAAGGTATCACCCGATGGCACGAAAACGGCAAAACCGCACGTGGTGGATTTTGAAACCATCAACCATATAAAAATAGACAAATCGAAAGTCAGACAGAAACCATCGAATAAGGGGAAAATTTTGACCGTTTTGAAAAAAGGAACCAAGGTCAAAATTCTGGATAGTAACGAAGACTGGTTGAAAATCATAGCCGATGGAGAAACCGGTTGGATATCCAAAGATGATCTGGATGTGCAGATTCGTTGACCGTCAGGGTTTTGATGGGTTCTGCAATGCCTCGCGGGTGACGATCAGAGCTTCTTTAAATTCATCGTAATTGCGTGTGACTTTAAATTGCGGAAATTCTTCGATCACGTTGTCCGGTGGACAATATAAAATACCCGCGTTTGCTTCCTTCAGCATGCCCGTATCATTATAAGAATCTCCGGCGGCGATCACTTGAAAATTGAGATCTTTAATCGCCCGGACCGCTTTGGTCTTCCCATCCGAAATACGCAATTGGTAATCGGTGATTTTTCCGCCATCGTCCACCACAAGGCTGTGGCAAAACAGGGTGGGGTGGCCCAGTTGCGCCATCAAGGGGCCGGCAAATTCGTAAAATGTGTCCGATAGAATGATGACCTGAAATTCCGATTGCAGCCATTTTAAAAATTCAACCGCTCCCGGCAAAGGTGCGATTCCGCCGATCACTTCCTGAATGTCCGCCAGTTTGAGATTATTTTCCTCGAGGATTTTTAATCGCCCCCGCATCAATTCATCATAATCCGGGATGTCCCGCGTGGTCAGGCGCAATTTTTCGATTCCGGTTTTTTCGGCAAACGCAATCCACACTTCAGGAACCAACACCCCTTCAAGGTCAAGACAGGCAATCATTCGCAATCATCCTTTCACATCGAATTCAAAATAGTTTGGGCCGGTTATTATAGAGGAAGATGGGAGGAATACAAGAGACGCGCTGAAAATCAAGCCTTTCCAATGCGTTTTTTGATAAAGCCCAAAAAGAAATGTAACTCTTCATTTTTCATCAAATAGGAGATCGTTCCAAAGCTTACTATTCCTGCAAAAATACAACCTGTCAAAACCACCACCCTGACGCCAAGAGAGTCTAAAGGATCGAACCAGGCATAATTACAGATGTAAATGATGATGCCCATCAAGGTAGAGGACAACGCCAATTTGAGGGTGGACAATAATATTTTGCGGCCCCCCATCAAACCCAATCGTTTTCTCAAATAGTAAATCAGCAATAAAATATTAAATAATGCAGAAATGGAAGTGGCAAGGGCCAGTCCCCCATGTTTGAGTGGTCCCATCAATAGCAAGTTCAACACGATATTGAGGAGCATGGACCAGGCGGCGATTTTTACCGGGGTTTTGGTGTCATGAAGCGAATAAAAGGCCGGCGCGATGATTTTGATTCCGGCGAAAGCGCACAGCCCGATAGCGTAATACAACAGGGCCGTTGCTGTCCCTTCGGTCGAAACGCGCAAAAATTCGCCGCGTTCCCAAAGCGTGTTGACAATGGGAAAGCGCAAAACGATCAAGCCAACCGTAGCCGGGACGGTGATGAAAAGTATGAGCCTGATTCCGAAGGCGAGAGTTTTGATCAACTCCGGAAAATCTTTTTGCGAAGCCTGCCTGGACAGCATGGGCAGGATGGCCACTCCCAATGCCACGCCGAACACGCCCAGCGGCAATTGCACCAGACGATTGCCATAATACAAATACGAAATCGAACCACCCGGCAACAAAGAAGCCAGCAACGTATCGACCAACATATTGATCTCGTATACGGCCAGGCCAAAAATGACAGGCACCATCAGCTTGCCAACCCTGATGATATCCGGGTTTTTGACTTTAAAAGAGATCACACAGCGCAAGCCTTTTTTTATGGTGGCCGGAATTTGAACCAGTAGTTGCAGGAGTCCACCCGCAAGAACTCCTATGGCCAGTCCAAAAATCGGCTCTTCCATCAGCGGCGAAATGAAAAGGGCCCCGGCAATCATACAGATGTTGAGTAACACAGGAGCCGCAGCCGGAAGCGCGAACACACCGAAGGTATTCAGGATTCCCATGCAAAATGCCGCCAGTCCAATGAAGATCAAATACGGAGCCATCCACCGGGTCAGTTCAACCGTCAAAGCGAATTTTTCAGGATCGTCGAGAAACCCCGGCGCGAATACAGTGACCACTCCGGGACTGAAAACAATCATCGCCAGGGTGACAGTCACCAACAGCGCAAAGAGTATGTTGAGCAGGTTGGCGGTCATTTCCCAGGCTGATTTTTCCCCTTTGGTGTTCAAAATATCGCTGAACACGGGGATGAAAGCCGCGCTCACCGCGCCCTCGCCCAAAATTTTTCTCTGCATGTTGGGGATACGAAAAGCGACAAAAAAGGCGTCTGCGGCGGCGGATGATCCAAACTGCATGGCGATCACCAAATCACGTAACATTCCAAAAATTCTGGAAACGAGGGTCATGCCGCCAACGGCTCCAGCCGCCCGGCTCACTTTTTTAATATTTTCCATGCAATAGGAAGGAAGATTCGGTAGGTAAAATGAATCTGTTTATCAGATGCAACTGATTCCCAAATGGGAATGAAAGTATAACAAAATTGCCAGTTTGAATGAATTTAAATATTTGGATAAACGATTTAAATAAATTCCCAGTGGGTTATACTAAAATCTAAAAATGTCATTGTTTACAGAAGGAGAGAGAATGCCTCAATTTAAATTGAGAGCCAAAGATAAAAAAGGTGTCGAGGCCATTCAGCAGGCGTATGAAAAAACCGTCATCCTGCAACGACAAAAAAGCATTACGTATGGACGCTGGGATTTTGCTGTTTTTGCTAAAGCCAGTAAAGAAGAAACCATTCTTCGCGTGGGTTTTGCAGAGCACGCCGTAATTCAACGAGCTCCGCTTTATATTGCATCACTCGCCCAACCGGGCTTGATGGATCTTAACGGCATCCC
>VAPL010097955.1_pt1 | contig 10465 bp, 17 predicted proteins | sample 3395061 | NCBI WGS metagenome assembly VAPL01 (sample SAMN08290444, study PRJNA428436) | hydrothermal vent metagenome | isolation source: Deep-sea hydrothermal vent chimney 2 | place: Pacific Ocean: Juan De Fuca Ridge | depth 2182 m m
ACTAGTACCGCTCCTTTCCGCAGACAAAGGATAACCCCAGCCCAACCTTTTTAACTTCCTATCTATATTATAAGAAATATTTAATTTTTAATCAACCGTAAGTTATCCCCACTACTATATTCCTGCATTTTGTACGTCATCTATTGAATATGCAAGTATATATCTTCCTCCTACAGCTTCTAATTCTTTTTGAAATTTAATCTGACCTTCACTTTGTTTCCCTGAACTGCCTTTCACTTCTATTCCAACATATTTACCATCTATGACACAAATAATATCAGGAGAGCCCACTGCACCAAATCTGTACATATCTTTTCCTTTATTTGTAAACATTACCCCTGTGTTATTTCTGTAGTGAAATACTCCTTTCATTTTTAAATAACCTAATATAGCTCGCTGTGCATCTTTTTCTAAAACTTTTTGTTTCATGATTGTTTTTTTATTTCTTTAACTCTCTTACTTAATTTTTTAGCTTTTTCTTTTGCATCTTGTTCTGTTCCATAAAAAGTTATTTCCCATATAAAATGAGCAATTATTTCATGATATAAATAATGATTAATAGTTTCATTTTTTATGGGAAGATTTGCAACTTTTTTCCAAGATCTAAAAGATAATGAATATTTATCTGTACTACAATTATAGAATTCATCAAGTCCATCTTCATCTATAAACAACTCTCTGAATCCTCCTATACAAATCTCTATATATTCATTTTCATTATTTTTATAAGAATACTTTCTATATTTACCAATCGCTTCAAAGACAGATTTATAACTTTCAGCTTGCTTGTTTGTATATTTATAATAATAACATAATGATTTTTTAACATCTTCCCATTTACAAAATTTAATGATATCTCTAATTGATTTATTCTCCATAATATTCTATATATTTATTGTAAAATCCTATATCCTTTTCTGTGAATTTATAATCTCTCTCTACTAAATATTTAATTGTCTTTATAAGATACTTTCCTGGGTTCGCTCTTATTTCTCCGTGATTTGGCAAGTGACATTTATGATTGCACATTGGAGCCGCATTTAATATAGAAGTTTCTACCTCACTATCTCCTGCACCTCTACCAACTATATGATGAAAGCAATCGTTTGTATTTTGTCCACAATACCAGCATTCCCAACAATCTATGAAGTACTTAGTAAGTAAATCTTTGTTGAAGTTATTCCGATTTGTCCCCTGTTTCATATACTTTATGTAAGTCTACTTTTGTATGTGTTCTTATATACTCCTTTAATTCAGTTCCAGCATCCTCAAAATACTCTGCCTTTTTATGAAACCCTATCTTTTTAGTAGCATCAAACATTTTAGCTGCAAATACTTCTTGAAAAATAATAGTAACATTACTTAAATCTTCATCCGAATAATCTCTATGTGTTCCTGCATTTTTTAAAATTAAATATGATAACTCATTTATTTTTTCTTTTATTTTATTTGTCATCTTTTTTTAATTCATTATGTGTTAATGTTACTTTATGTTTTTTTCCACACTTAGAACATATTTCATATATCTCCATACTGTGCTCATGTTCTTCTTCTTCTGTAAGTAATCCTTTTTCTTTTCTAATTTCTATTAACCAATCGCGACCTGTAAGCACTCTTGCTTTTGCAAACCATTCTAGGTAAGTTGAAGTTAAAACAAATGGAATCATATCAAGTAATCTACTATGAGGAATATCTGAAAACTCTGGAGCTAAGATATGTAATTCTTTTACAAATTTCTTATGAATACGGATAATTGTATCTACTTCGTTTCTAGTATAAAAGACTTCTATTTCTCCAAGATAAGCTGCCCAACTAGCTTCTTCGTCTCCAAGAATTGTTTTAAAGTATTCTTTATCAAAAACTAATGTTAATATACTTGCATTCTCTGCAAATAACTCTCTTCTTTTTTTCTCATTAGCCATAATTTTCTTATGGAATGTGAAAGCAACTTCTGCTTGATTTTGTTCTATCATATTTTTTTGTGATAATTATGGATCACTGTTGTGTGATCTCTATTTAATAAAAATCCTATTTGATTAAATGAAAACTCATATTCATTTCTCAATAATTTAATTAATATAGCTCTTTCAAGTGCAATATCTTTTGTTCTATCTTGTTTAGATAATCTAATGATTTCACTCATTATATTTTTCTTCATTAAGATTTCTATTTTATCCAGATATTCTTTTTGTCTTTGTAGTTCTCTTACTCTTGAACTAGGAATAGATCCATGATTTAAAATCTGTCTCACTCTCTCATCGGAAATACCATACTTTAATGCAATTACTTGCAATGTATTATTTTTTTTACGTAATGCTTTTATTTCTTTATCTCTATTTTTCATATTAAAATTTCTTTAATGCGTCACTTATAAACGGATCACTTTCCTGTTTGTTTGTAATTATAACAGGTTTTTCTTGTGAAACCTTAATATCCTTCGGAGCAACTGATTTAGCTTCAGCTCCTTTCTTTTTAAGATTCTCTATATATCCTTTATAAGCCCATAATTGATTTAATTTCTTTCTATATTCAGGATACTGTGTTTTGTATTCTGTTCCCATAATTAATGCCATATCATTAATATTGTTGTTTTTAAGTTTAACTATTTTTTTAAACTCAAGCCATTTAATTTCTGTATAGCGTGTAATTTTACCATCAACTAAGAATGGTTTCATTTCTTCTATTATTGTGTTATATTCTTCTTTTTGCATAATATATTTGTTAACGTTGCACCTTTATTGTATTTACTTGGAAGTCCTTCTAAGTCTTTAAGTATTGCTAAGATGTCTGTATAACTCTTGCCAGCTGATTTTACTTTCCTTAACCAAAATCCAAAGTTATAAATTTTATGATCACCTACTGCTTTTATTATTTCTTCTACTGCGGCAGCTGTTTCATGATTCGGTGGTTTTTTCTGTTTTACTTGCTTAATCTTATAATTTGTTGTTAAATTTGTTATAGATTTCATATTAATTTTAAAATGAAAGATTTTTCATCATAGGATGTTGTCTCATTTTTTCATGTGCCTTAGCTTCAATTTGTCTAACACGCTCTCTTGTTATATTTAATTCTCGTCCAACTTGTTCAAATGTCATTGATTCATTACAATCATCGTTAAGACCTGTCCTTAGTTCAATTATTTGCTTTTCTCTGGGAGTTAATTGACTAATCATAATCTCTTGAAGTCTTTTTTTAACTAAACTATTTTCAACATCTCTAATAATAGAATCTTCACTATAAGATTCAGCTTCTAATTGTAAAACTTCTTCATTTTGTAATCTTAAATTCTTTACAGGAATAATTATTTTTTTCTTTTTTTGTTTATAATCTTCAGTAATTATCTTCATCCATTGAGGAAATAATGTTTCCATATGAATAGAGAAAAAATCAGCAATCTTTTTTTGTTCTTTTTCACTTGGAAAACAACGAAAGTTTTCAATTAAACCTATTTTACTTTCAGCGAAACCAAGCAATAAAGATAAATCTTTTTGATGTAATTTTTTTTCTTCACGTAATTTTCTTAACTCGTTATTATATATACCAAAACGTATTCCTATTTCAAATTCACTATCATCTTTTTCTTTATAATCTAAAATAGCTTGTAAGTTTTCATTTTTCAATAATATTCCTGATTCTATTTCAACTTCTTTTTGTGTTGGAGATCTTTGCAGTGTATGTACTAAGAAGTTACAAGTTGTTTGTATTTTTTTTATTTCTTTTAATTTCATGTTGTTTTTTATGTTTTTGCTATGTTTTGCATGATTTCAGGTAAAGACTCTTTTCCATCAGATATGAACTGAGGTTTAAAGAACTAATAAATAAACGCTAGTGGTTGAAATATTAGGATATGAATACAAATTATTAACTGTTTTTATAACTCGTATCAGATCACCTCCACTCCATAATAGAGGTTGTTACTTCCTAGGTCTTTCAACTGATTAGATGGAAATAGAAGCTATGAAAAAACTAAAACATCTAATCAATTGGAAAACAGGAAGTAGTCTACGTTATATTTAAGAAGCGTTTTTCTTTAGAGGGGCTCCTTAGATCTCTTTTTATTTGGATTATTTATTCACACGCAAAAAACCCGCTACATTTGTAGGTAACGGATCTTTTACTTTTGAAGTTATGACACTAACAAAAAGAGTAATACTTGAAATGCTTCCAATATTATTCTTTTTGTATTTTATTAATGTCATAAGACAATTATATGAAATTTAATCTAATAAATCAACTTCCTATTTTCCTTTAATGTGGGGATAACTTAAATATCCTTTGCTCCAAAAATATAAATTACAATAACCACGAATAGTAACCAGCCCATATTAAAATGGTATATCCTCCGGATTAATGTCTTCCTCTTGTGGATATTTAATTGTATCAATTTCCTCTTTAACTAGAGCGTCTACTCCGTCATTTACATCTTTTGGTGTTTCAGTTGTATTTTGAACTTGAGGATTTACTTTTGGTGTTCCAATTTTTTCTTTCATATACTCATCATAAGTTTGAGTGAAAGCAAAAATCTTTTCCATTTCCTTTGATACTTTTTCCATTTGTTCGTCTGTTAACTTTTCACCTCTTTGAAAGTGCATAGCGTAGTAATCACCTGCAGGTCCTTTTTCTGGCTTTGGAATTATTTGAGTTGCATATTCAAATGTATGCTCTGGATTATCACCTGTCCTATTAAATGATGTAAGATAATCATAGAAAGGAATTGAATCTTCGGGTTTATTTTGTGAGCCTAAAGATGAACCTTTAACTATGAAACGAACTACTTTTGAACCATCTGTATTTAATAGTAACGCATATATAACCTGAATTGTCTTTAAATCTTTAAACAATTCCCTTAAATCTGAAGCTTTTCCAGATGTATCAGGTTCATCTTTGCGATATAAGTTAACTATGTCGCTTGTTGAATTATGTTCACTTGTTTGCAATAATACACCATCATTTGTTTCCTGTGCTAAATAACGTCTAACTTTTAGAAAAACAACTTTTATCTCTGTTCCTATATCTTCAACATCATATCTATCGTCATCGTTTTTAGGTTTAGTTAAAAGTGTTTTTTTAAACATTCCCTCTCCTCCATGTAAACGTACTTTATCTAAAATCATTTTTGGTGTACCTCCTCCCATATTTTCTCCACTCATTTTTGCTAATTTATCTTTATCGTAGCTCATAATATTTAATTAATTATTTCTAAAACTTCTAATTCATAATGCTCCCAGCCGTGTTCTCCATAAGCAAATATATCAAGTCCTTGGACCGACCACCCTGATAATTGCATTATGTTTGCGTATACTGACAATTGAATCTGATATTGTGATAACTTCGTTGCTGGCAAATGATCAAACGGTTTCTTTAGCTTATCTGCTTTGTCTTCTATTCCTGCGATAATTTTATAATCCTGAATTCTACAAATCTTTTCTTCTGCATTAACTATAAGTAATTTATCTACTGTTCCGCAAACTCCTTTATTTACTGCACTGATTAATATTTCAGGTAAACTTAAACCTTTATATTTATCTATTTCAATGAAATCTAAAACAATCTTTTTAAGTAACGGGTGTTTAGGTAATGCCGCATTCTCTGTTTTACTTGCTGAAGCGTGATGAATAATATCACCTATTTCTTGAAATTTAATATAATGTTCTAATGCGTTATGAATAGCTATACCAAATCCTGCTGATATTTGACCACCACTACTCCATAAGTCTTTTATAGTATCTTGTTCTACTCCCCAAGCACTAGCACATTTTCCACTAATAGCTTCTCTATTAAATCCTGGTACATATTCTGTTTGAATTCCTGAAGCTGATTTTAATTTATTACCTTTATGATAATAAATATGTTTTATTGGATCAAATAAAATCTCTTCCTTAGACTCTGTAAATGATTTAACTTGCTTTAAATTTGATTTTCCTGTTATAATTAGTTTAGGTGTTGCTTTGTCTTCTATTGTAGTAGATCCAAACCTTTGAAATAAAACTTTTAAATATGGTAAGACTTCTGTCTCTGCTTCGTGTAATGTCTCAGCACTTACAGTTATCTCAGGTTGTAAGTTTGCATACTGTCCAGTTGGAATAGTAGCACGCATTGTATAACTTTCTAATTTTACTTTTTTATCCATAACAATATTATATGATATAGATTAAAATAAATCAACCATAAGTTATCCCCACTATATATTTCTACTTAGTTTATTGAATTTCTTTTCTTTTTCAATAATAACATCAAGTATTCGCATATCCTTAGTATCTTGATACTTCTGTTTCAATTCAGTTAATTGATTGTAAAGTTCCTTTGCTTCTAGTATCTTTTTCTTTGTCTTATCGTTCATAGATATATAATATAATATTTATAAAAATAAATCAACTGTAAGTTATACGAAAGAGTATTTTTTTATATAGTTGTATAACTTGAGTAGTTAGAACTATAATCATTTCTTGTAATCTTTTTATTTCTTCTTCTTGTGATTCAACTCCCAAGCGTCTTAATATTTCAGTTCTTTCTTTTTCTAAATTTGGTTTATACCAACAAGTATCTTTATGAGTTAAAAAACTATTATTACTTATTTCAAAATCAAATGTTTTAAATAGCCATATTAAAGATTTATATTGTTGTTCTGTATATGTTTCATTTAAAAGACCTTCTACTTCAATTTGCACAGCATAGAATCCTGGTTTAATCCATTTACCTTCAAAATCTTTAGCCATAAACTCTTTACCTCGCTTATTTGGTTTTGATATCTTACCAGCTGTCCAAGCTCTATTTTTTAATTGTACTAATTGATATATATCTCCATTCCTTGCAATAAGATAATGTGCAGAAGCGTTTGATCTTGGATCACATAACCATTCAAGTGAATCCGTTCCTAATGTCTTATGAATTTGCACTCCACGTTTTTTATAAACAGAAGAACTATAATTTGGAGATGGAAATTGTATTATTCTCATGTAAATAAACTTATTATCTTATCAAATTCTAGCATAGCAAATATTGCTATAGCTCCTCCTGATGTCCATATAAACTTTTCTAGTTTACTAACTCTTCCATTTGTTTTTGTTGTTTGTTTTTCTATTCTACCAAGTGCTTCAAAGATTTCTTTGTGTACTTGATCTAAATATTCTTTTGTATGTGGTTCATTCATGATTATTCTATAACGCCTTCATTTAACCATTCTAAGATTTCAAATCCTTGAAATTCAAACGGTTCACCTGATGACGATCCTGTTATGTTAAATAAAATTTTATGTCCTTTAATGTCTAATGTTTCAAATATCGTTTGTTCACTATCTAATTGTCCAATTGATTCTATGTCATTTTCTGTCATGTCATCAGCTCTCCAACCAACTTTTGCTCCTTGTGCTTCTTTATGTAACGCAGCCATTTTCCGTATCGTTTTCGTCTCAGCTCGTAAACCAGTTAATGTATATGGACCCATCTCTAATTTATATGAAATATCTGTCCCATTATCTGTATTACCATTATTATAAGTATAAACGTTTCCGTCTGTATCTCCAACAATTTGAACTATATTACTACTATCATCGTAAGTAGCTCCAACTCTAATTTCCATTGAATGTGAAAATATAGTCCATACTTCAGTTGAGATAGTAAATCTTATTACACAATTATTGATTGTTTTATCTCCTATTGTTATATCTCCTATTGAAAAAGATACATGGTCTTCATCGTGCCATGAATTAACATTGTCGTAAAATGACCTTGAAATATTTTTTATAATATCATTTATTGGTTTACTTATTTCTGTTGGTTGCGATTCTCCTCGTCTTATTCTATATATTCCTGATGAATGATGCCAGTACATTCCATTTTTTGCTAATTCAATAGACTCTTGTGAATATGTACCAACAAATATCTGAGGATCAGGTTCTGTTTCATTTATACTATATATCCTATAAGTGAAGTTATTTTTAAATACATATAAAGCTCTAGCAAATTTCATAACTCCTGCTATGTCTTCTCCATCACCAGGAGATATGTCTATAAAAGATGAATCACTTCCAGTCCATAATACAGTACCATCTGAAGCAGCCACAGAACTGTAAGTTACTCTAGATGGATTAGCTGCTGTATTAGCTGCCCATACTCTGGATCTAAAGTTGTCTATGAAGCTAGCAGCGGGTGCTGAGACGGCGTTTGTAGTACTAAAAGCATTAGCTGTAGCACCGTCCCAAGTATTCATCGCATCAACTCCATTAACCATAAATACTGAATCTATAAAATTAGTAAATCTAGCTTTCTTATCAGCTGTTAAACCTGTTCTATGAGATGTCCAAGTTGAACCACTTAAATAATAAGCAACTGTGTCAACTACTACGATAAGTTGATTATCTGTGCCAGCACCTTCATCTAAAAATTGATGTATTCCTAAAATGTTATCAGTTGCACTTATTTGAGAACCTTTAATAGTTACTCCTTTACGTAATGTAGCAGCTCCTATCTTATCAAAGTGCATATTAAGCACATCTGAAACAGCTCCTGATGGCATTAAAGCTTCATCTATAACACCTGGCATTATAACGCCATTACTGCCGATGTTTCTTAATGATATTGGTTGTGGTTGATTTGGTGGCATATTTATTATATAATATATGTTATGATTTATACGATAGTAACATTTATTTTTATATTATGGGTTATGGCAATTGTTATACCTATAATTTTTATGTTAATAATGCAATTACTTATTTGGGTTACTAGTTTATTTTCCAAATGGTAATCTCCTTTCAATTTCTTGTCTAGCTTTCTGTGAAGGTCTTAACAATGCTTTTCCTAGATTTTCTGCAACTGGTTTAACTTTTCCTATTATTTTTCCAGAACCTGTAACAACTTTAGCTTGAGTTTTAGGAGAAATAAAGAAGTCTAACCATGATCTAGGATTTAAAAATCCAAAAGCTGCTGTTTTTTCCATACCAAGCTCTCTTCCTGCTACTATAGGTGTAACTCTTAAACCTGTTTGCTTTTCAACGAAATCTAATGTTTGTCTCAATGAATCTTTATTCTTTCCAAATACTCCGGCAATTCTTGTAAAAGAATCTCCTTTATTAAAGGCATCTACTGCATCTTCATGTAAGTCAATATTATCAGCGAACTTTTTATTAAGCTCTATATATGCTTTTTGTAAATGTTTAGGAAGTTTTGTTTTTATTGTGTTATTAATGTTATTATAAGCAGCTCCTAAAGTTGGAGACTTTGACCTAACTCCTGCTTCATCTGCAAATCTTGTAAGCTGACCAATAAGTCTTTTTAATTCATTAACTCCTGAAAAAGTCCAATCGTCCCATGCTTTAAGTGCATCATATGCATCTTTAACTTTTGACATCTCTCCAGGATTTGCTTTAATAGAACTTGTTGTAAAATCTAATTTACCATCTTTTCCTATTTTTACTCTTTTATTTTTTATTATATCTTCAAAACCTTGTACAACTTTAGCTTTACTTAATCTACGTTTACCGAATTCTTTTGTAATTTCATTGAAAGCAGTCTGATGTCCTTTAACAAAGCTTTTTCTAAGATCTATAACTTTCTGTGCTCCTTCATTCATTACTCGTCTTAATACATCGTCTCCTTGTTCAAGAGCCATATCAGCTTCTTTTGGATTTCTTAAAGCTGTTCTAATAACATCGTCTCCTTCTCCTGTAAAAATACCTAGTAGTTTAGGAAATCTAGCAGCTATAAATTTACCACTTAATTGTAATGCTTTTCCTCCAGCAAGTGTTACGCCTCCTGTCTTAAATGGACCTGTTACAATTTCTTTCTTAGTTTCATTTCTAACTCCAAGAGCTTGTCCTATTCCTCTTCTAACAGATTCTCCTGCAGTTGCTCCGATTGCGGCACCAGGAATTGAACTAACTCCAAAACCTGTGACTGTCCCTCCGGCTGCTCCTAAAAATGTACCAGCTGCTGTTATTGAAGGACCTACGATATCAGCTATATCTTTGAATACTTCAGGTAATCCTCCTTTTAAAAATCCTTTTGGTTCTGTTATCTCAGCTGCTCTTGTTGCAGGATCTGCGAATGAATATTTTAACCTATCAACAAAACTTGATCCAGTATCTTCTGGTAAAGAACCAAACTGATCTGCTGATATTGTTTCTCCTATTTTTGGTAATGGCATAATAATTATTTTATTCTTGTATAACTTCCATCTTCGTTAACTTCAAAAGTAGCTCCGCCTCTTTCAATTGTTTTTTTACCTCCTTTTGATCCAAAATTAATTCCTTTAAATCCTGATACATCATATCCATTAGCACCAAAGTCTGTTAAATAATTGTTATATTTCAAACCTAACATATTTCTAACTCCTTCTAATTTATCTAATGCAACTTTTGAATTTAAATCTGTTAATTCTGGAAGCATTTTTCTATACTTTTCTTCATCTTCTTTTCTAAGAACTCCTCCCTCCATAAATCTACCAATTAACTGTGATGCTCTCCTTA
>VAPL010750442.1_pt1 | contig 10465 bp, 8 predicted proteins | sample 3395061 | NCBI WGS metagenome assembly VAPL01 (sample SAMN08290444, study PRJNA428436) | hydrothermal vent metagenome | isolation source: Deep-sea hydrothermal vent chimney 2 | place: Pacific Ocean: Juan De Fuca Ridge | depth 2182 m m
ATCAAGAAATACGCTGATTCAAACGGCCTGCCGGTGCGCCCGCTTTCTACTGATGCCCGGCAACAACTCACATCAAACCCATGGCCGGGAAACGTCCGCGAACTTGAAAACACCATGCATCGGGCAGTGTTGTTGACAACAAGCGATGAAATTGGCGTCGAAGCCATTCGCTCTCCCGACGGCAATCGCCTGGAAGAAATGATTAGCACCGGCAATCACGGACCCGCAGCTCAAGCTGCAGTGGCGGCAGAAGCGATCTCGCGATCTCTTGTCGGCCGCACTGTCGCCCAGGTCGAGCAGGATCTGATTTTACAAACCCTTGATCATTGCCTTGGCAACCGCACCCATGCCGCCAATATTCTCGGCATATCCATCCGCACCTTGCGCAACAAGCTCCGGCTTTATGGCGATGGCGGCATTCCCGTACCAAACCCCGGCGCACAACGGTCCATGGCAGTTTAGTATCATAGACCCATAAACAGTAGAGAACGCGTATTTAATGAGTGACGTACCCACCACCCCGGCTGCCCCCACCCCGCCTGCCGCCAGCAGTGGCACCAGCATGGGAGATTTGACCGCCGGCATGGAAGGCTGGGGGGCAAAACTCCGCCGCTCGGACATCGGCCTCGCACTTGGCGTTGTTGGCATTCTGGTGGTTCTTATTTTACCCATGCCCGCCGGTGTACTGGATTTCCTGCTGGCGTTTTCCATAACCCTTTCTGTTTTGGTTTTGATGACCTCGTTGTTCATCCAGACACCGCTGGAATTCAGTGCTTTTCCAACAGTCCTGTTGATCACCACCATGTTGCGACTGGCACTTAATCTCGCCTCCACCCGGTTGATCCTGTCCAATGGTCATGAAGGAGCCGGCGCTGCCGGTAACGTCATTGAAGCCTTCGGCAACTTTATCACCCAAGGCAACTTTGTTATCGGCATCATTGTTTTTGCCATTCTGGTGATTGTCAATTTTGTCGTTATCACCAAGGGTTCGGGCCGTATTGCCGAAGTTGCCGCCCGCTTCACTCTTGATGCCATGCCGGGCAAACAGATGGCAATCGATGCTGATTTATCCGCCGGATTGATCAGCGAAGACGCAGCCCGCACGCGGCGCAAGAAGCTCGAGGACGAAAGTTCCTTTTTTGGTGCCATGGATGGTGCGTCAAAATTTGTCCGTGGCGATGCCATCGCCGGCATCCTGATTACGTTTATCAATATCATCGCCGGCATCATCATCGGCGTTGGTCAAAAAGACATGACGTTTTCCAACGCCGCTGAAACCTACACATTGCTGACAATCGGTGATGGTCTGGTCTCGCAAATTCCCGCTTTGATTGTCTCGATTGCCGCCGGTCTTCTGGTCTCCAAGGCCGGTGTTGAAGGTGCCGCCGACAAAGCACTTGTCGCCCAGCTTTCCGGCTACCCCAAAGCCCTTGGCATGTCGGCATTTTTGATGATTGTCATGTCAACATTACCCGGCATTCCCATGGTGCCTTTCCTGTTTCTGGCCGGTCTTGCCGGAACCTTTGCCTGGAAGGCCTCGTCAAATGCAGATAAGATCGAAGCTGACAAAGTCGTAGCTCAAGTCGCGGCAGAAGCAAAACCGGCGCCAACCGAAGAACCGATCACCACTGCCTTGCATATGGATGACCTGCGGCTGGAACTCGGCTATGGTCTGCTGCCGCTCATTAACAGCGAAGAAGGCGACCGTCTTACCGAACAGATTAAAGCCCTGCGACGTCAAATGGCCACCGACATGGGCTTTATCATGCCGGCGGTGCGCATCCTTGATAACATGCAACTGGAAAGCAACGCGTATTCAATCAAGGTCAAGGAAGTCGAAACCGGCACCGGTGAGCTTTACGTCAATCACTACATGGCCATGGACCCCAAAGGCGGTCAGGTTGATCTGCCGGGACAGCAAACCACCGAACCTGCATTTGGTTTGGCGGCAACCTGGATTGATGGCTCCATGCGCGATGAAGCAAGTTTCCGTGGCTACACTGTTGTCGACCCCTCCACGGTTTTGACCACGCATCTGACTGAAATTCTGAAAACCAACATGTCCGAACTTCTGTCCTATGCTGAAGTTCAAAAACTGTTGAATGAATTGTCAGACGAACATCAAAAACTGATTGAAGACATTGTGCCAAGTCAGATCAGCGTCAGCGGCATCCAGCGCGTTTTGCAGGCCTTGTTACTGGAGCGCGTTTCCATCCGCGATCTTGCCACCATTATGGAAGGCATTGCCGAAGCCACCAGCTTCACCCAGCATTCGACCACCATAACCGAACATGTGCGCAGCCGTCTGGCGCGACAATTATGTGCCGCCAACACGCCACCTGCGGGCTATCTCGCCATGATCACGCTTACGCCTGCATGGGAACAGAAATTTGCCGATGCACTTGTGGGTCAGGGCGAAGAAAGACAATTGGCCATGGCGCCAAGTGAGCTTCAGGAATTTATTTCACTGGTCCGCGACCGCTTTGAAGAAGCCGCTGTATCTGGTGAAATGCCAGTGCTGCTGACCAGCCCGGCCATTCGCCCTTACGTCCGTCTGGTGGTCGAACGTTTCCGCAACCAGACCACGGTCATGTCACAAAGTGAAATCCACTCAAGTGCCAAATTGAAAACAGTGGGTGCGGTTTAAATCAACCTTGCAGCTTGCCCCTCATCCGACGCCTTCGGCGCCACCTTCTCAGCCAAGGGGAGAAGGAAGGATAGCACTGTATTTACTTCCCTTCTCCCCTTGGCTGAGAAGGTGGCAGCGAAGCTGACGGATGAGGGGTGAGAGCGGTTAGCGTCTAAGAACTCGGCCCGTTATTAAAGCCGACCTCATCAACAAGTTCACTGGCGCGTTTGCCCTTTTCGGCAATCTTGGCCAGCGATACCGTGTCGGCTTTAAAATCACCCCATGACTTTACCAGCTTTGACCATTCAACACCTGGTTTGACCGGATATTCAAAATTGACTTGCGCATATATTTTTTGCGCTTTGTCACTAGAGAGGAAATTCATCAGCTTTACAGCTTCTTCTTTGTTGGGCGCGTGTTTGGCCAATACCATGCCGGAAAGATTTACGTGCGCTCCGCGATCATTGGTGTTGGGGAAAATAATTCGGACAGATTTGGCCCATTCTTTCTGCACCGGTTTTTTGTCGTTGGTCATCATCGCCCCCATGTAATAGGTGTTGGCGATGGCAATATCACACTCACCGGCAAAAACAGCTTTGACCTGACCACGGTCATTTCCTGATGGCTTGCGCGCCAGATTTGCCTTCACACCTTCGAGCCATTTTTTTGCCTTGGCCTCACCGTGTTGCACAATCATTGAGGCAATCAGGGCAATATTATAAACATTCTGGCCACTGCGCACACAAATCCTGCCTTTCCACTTAGGGTCAGCTAGATCTTCATACGTGATAGCTGTCTGCTTGACCCGCTTGTTCGATGCGAAAATCACCCGCGCGCGCAATGTCAGGCCAAACCACCGGCCTTGCGGGTCGCGATAACGTGCCGGTATATTTTTCGATAATTGCTCCGATACCAGCGCTTGCGAAATCCCGCCGGAAACCGCATCACTCAATCGCGCAATATCGGTTGTCAACAAAACATCAGCCGGGCTGTTAACGCCTTCAGCTTTCATCCGCTCTATAAGCCCCTTTTTGGCAAAGATCGTATTTACTTTGATGCCGGTTTTAGCAGTGAACGCCTTGAAAAGAGGCTCAACCAAATAGGGCTGCCGATAAGAATAGACGTTAACCTCACCGGCCCTGGATGTTGCCGGTGATGCAATAACGCCAACAGCCACACCCAAAGCAAGGCCAAGTCTGGCACAACGGGAAAAACAAAAACGCATGTGAAAATTCCTTCAAACCAACGGGATTACCTGTGACATAAGGCAACAATTTAATCGCTGTCAACTTGATTCAAGTCAAATCAGCAACATTAGAAATCTTCAAAAGTGTAATAAAAACAGTAGTTTAGACAGGTTCTAAATTACTGTTCTTTGTTTTCAGGTGCTTAGAGAATTTTTCCGCTCAAGACGTGCTCAATTTGCCCCCAGGCGTTCCAGCCCCTTCAGACTGGTTTCAAGCGTCTCATCCAGTGCGAGCGCACGGCGAAAATCCAAAATGGCCTTGTTGTTTTGACCCAGCGCTTCAAACACATGTCCACGGGTATCATACGATCCCGGATCCGTCTGTCTCAATCCAATTGCCTTGTTTGCATCGACCAGCGCCAGTTTGTATTTTTTCGTCATGAGCAAAGCCCAGGCCCGGTTGTTGTAGGCCAACGCATTTTCTGGTTGATTTTTAATCACCACCGCCTGATCGATTATGGCATTTTCAAATTGTTTCAGCCGCGCATAAGCCACACCGCGATTAGTGCGGGCCTTCATATTACTGGCGTCCAGTTTAATGGCGCGGGAGTAATCTGCGATTGCCGCTTCAAACCGGCCTAGAGAAAAGTTTGCTTCGCCGCGAAAAAAGAAAGCTTCCGAATTTGTTTTGTCACGGGAAATAGCAATGGTCAGATCGGCAATCGCCGCTTGATATCGACGCAACTGAAGTTGAGCCACACCACGGCCAAAACGTGCGCCTGTGGTCTGTGGTGCCAGATTTAACACCCGGGTCAGATCATCAACAATCGACACATAATCACCGACAGTGGAATTTGCCAGTGCGCGATAGCTTAAAGCTGAAACAGAATCAGGCGTAATTCTAAGTGCCTGCGAACAATCACGCACGGCAAACTTATATCTTTTGGTATCGATATAGGCCAGGCACCTGTTGGTGTAAGCAACAGCGGAACCGGGATCGAGTTCCAGCGCATAGGTATAATCTTCGAGTGCTGCTTCAAAGCGTTTGAGACTGTGAAAAGCCGAACCCCGGTTTATCAAAGCCACAGCGCGGTTGAAGCTGGTAAGGCTGCCGGATTTGAGAGCGCGGTTATAAAGCTTGATCGCTTTATCGGGATCACCATTGCGGTGGGCTTTCATGCCCGCGGTAATATCTTCCACCGGCCCGGCCCATACATTTGCAGACACGCCAATCATCACCACAAAAATAAGTAACCGGGACAAAACTGTCATCATCAAGGGCCTTTGAAACTAATCCCGCATGTTGACGAACTGAAGTGGCAAATCAATATCGAGGCCTTTGACCAAAGTCATTGTCGCTTGCAAATCATCGCGCTTTTTACCGGTCACCCTCAAGGTATCGCCCTGAACCGCTACCTGCACCTTGAGCTTCGATGACTTGATATCCTTAACGATACGCTTTGCCAGTTCACGTTCAATACCCTGTTGGACCTGAACATTCTGGCGCACCGATTGACCGGCCGCAGGCTCAACCTCGCCGTAATCAAGAACGCCTGCATCTATCTTGCGGCGGCTCAGATGTCCCTGCAACAATTCATGCATCTGACGCAGCTTGAGATCATCGTCGGCCAGTATAACCAGCTTTTCGTCCTGACGTTCAATTGAACAGTGTGAACCTTTAAAGTCATAGCGTGTGGTCATCTCGCGCATCATATTATTGAGCGCATTATCAACTTCAGCGAGGTCGGTTTTCGATTCTATATCAAATGTTGGCATGGGTTTTTGCTCAAATTAGGGAAATCATCCGGGCATTATACCCCAATCCTGAATTGGTGACATTAGAAATTTGTGCGTGGTTGCTGTTTCAAAAACAGCCTTTGCCAAAATAAAACGCCCCCGGGGACACGGGAGCGTTTCATTTTGAGACAATAAGCTGATCGACAATCAGGAAACCCGCGAAGGTATCCTAGAAATTCTGGCGATGTAAATTAAGCGCAGCCTCATCCAGTTCGGATTGTTCATGCGCGAGATAATCGTCATCGCGGCGGCGAATATCCTTTTCTTCAATAAGTTCCATTTTCTTCAACTCGCCAAACTCTTCGGCCAGATCATCCTGGGCCTTGACCAGCTGTGCTTTAAGCCCGTCAATAGATTCCAGCAGTTTTTCCTTACGGTCTCCTGCCGCTTTGGCGAACATCGGGTAGGCGAAATGCTTGACATCCGTAATGCCAGAGCGTTCCTGCTCCACCGAAATCTGCTGGTCGAGTTCTGCAATCTTGCGTTCAAAATCCGCAATCATCACTTCAATTTCGCCAACGGCGCGACGTTTTTCGTCAACCTGAAAGCGCTGTAACCTGATTAATGTTTCTCGTGACCTCATAGTTTTTACACCTGCTTTTAGTCTTCAGAATATTGATTATCATTCAAAATCCGGGCCAACTCTTCATAACCCGAGCCAATTAGCGAAGTTTCGTTTATTCCCTGCGACAAAAACTGTTCCAGCAGAGGATGGAAATGAATGGCTTCGTCCACTTCCGCACTGCTTCCCGCGCGATATGCACCCAGCCGGATCACATCTTCCATGTCATTGTAAGACGCCATCAGTTTTCGCGCCCGCGTAATCAACGGCTGCATTTCTTCCGGTACACATCCCGGCATCGTGCGTGAAACCGATTTCAAAACATTGATTGCCGGAAAGCGCCCGCGCTCGGCAATCTGCCGTTCCATAACAATATGGCCATCTAAAATGCCGCGCACACTGTCAGAAATCGGCTCATTATGATCATCACCTTCGACCAGCACCGTAAACAGACCGGTGATCGTACCAACTCCCGCACCAGGTCCTGCGCGTTCCAGCAGACCGGGAAGTTCCGTAAACACGGTTGGCGTATAGCCTTTACTTGTGGGTGGCTCTCCACCGGCCAGGCCAATTTCACGCTGCGCCATGGCAAAGCGGGTGACACTGTCCATCAGACACAAGACATCTTTATCGAGATCACGAAAATATTCGGCCAGCGTTAACGTCAGGTAAGCCGCCTGGCGCCGCATCAGTGCAGATTGATCCGACGTTGCCACCACGACGATTGAATGCTCAAGACCTTCCGGCCCCAGACCATCTTCAATAAATTCCTGAACTTCGCGCCCCCGTTCGCCAATCAGCCCGATGATGGACACATCTGACGCGGTATTGCGGGCCAACATGGAGAACAAGACGGACTTACCCACGCCCGATCCGGCAAAAATACCCATCCGTTGCCCCTTGCAACAGGTCATAAAGGTATTGAGACAGCGCACACCTAAATCAATAGGCCCCCCAACGCGCGAACGCGTGTGGGCTGGCGGCGGCTGATTTTTAGTCGAATAGATTGACGGACCAGGTCTCAATGGCCCCTTGCCGTCGATCGGTCTGCCCATGGCATCGACAACGCGACCGAGCCAGCTTATGTCCGGGCGCACAAAGGAATCGATAACCGAAACAACTGCCCGGCATCCCATCCTGACCCCTTCAAGCGGTCCAAACGGCAGGCACAGGGCCTGATTATTTTTAAAGCCGACAACTTCACATTCAACTGATATGTCCGATTGCACCTCAATCGTGATGCGTGAACCGATGCTCATCACATGCAAGGGACCACTGATTTCAACCAGCAACCCCTTAACACCGCTGACGCGACCATAATGCTCCAGGGTAGGAAGCGTTTCTATTTCAGAAATCAATGCCCGCACGTTTTCTCTTTTCTTAATTTCATCTGTTGCCGTTCAACCATTGTGCCGTTCAAGGCTTTAAGGTTTCGTAAACCTTGTTTACTTAATCGCTGATTTCAGAGGAAAAGATATTGCCACTTACTATTTAAGTGGGGAAAAGATTCAATTAAGGCTTGAGGGGGGATTCATTTAACAAAGCGAACACGTTAAGAATCCTGTACCGAATAATTACAACGCTTATATTTTGTTAACCATTTGAGGTCTATCTTAACCATTCAGGTAAGATAGAGACTGCTGAGTTCTGGCAGAGAATTTGCGCGTTTCTACATTTAGACCCGTGGGGGTCGCAAACGGAGAGGGATCTCATGAGAGTTCTTCTGATTGAGGACGATAGTGCAACGGCACAAAGTATCGAGTTAATGTTAAAATCTGACGGTTTTAACGTCTACACAACAGATCTCGGTGAAGAGGGCGTCGATCTAGGTAAGCTGTACGACTACGACATAATTCTTCTTGACCTTAATCTGCCAGACATGAGCGGTTATGAGGTGTTAAAGACATTGCGTCTCAGCAAGGTTAACACACCAATACTGATCCTGTCAGGTCTCGCCGGCATTGAAAACAAGGTTCGCGGGCTGGGCTTTGGTGCTGACGATTATATGACCAAACCCTTCCACAAGGACGAGCTGGTCGCGCGCATTCACGCGGTTGTACGCAGGTCCAAAGGTCATTCCCAGTCGATTATCACTACCGGTGATCTTAAAGTTAACCTCGACACCAAAACCGTTGAAGTCAACAATCAGCGTGTTCATCTGACCGGCAAGGAATATCAGATGCTAGAGTTGTTGTCCTTACGCAAGGGAACAACGCTAACCAAGGAAATGTTCCTGAACCATCTTTACGGCGGCATGGACGAGCCTGAGTTGAAAATCATCGACGTTTTCATCTGCAAGCTGCGCAAAAAACTGGCCACTGCAACCAACGGTATGAATTATATTGAAACAGTCTGGGGGCGCGGTTATGTGCTGCGCGACCCTGATGAAGAATTCGGCGAACCTTTAAAAGAGAGCGCCTGATAAATCTTCGATTTTCAGTCATCGCCCGATACTTAAAAAGGCCCCGGTTTTCCGGGGCCTTTTTAGTTGTACAAATTGCTTTTTATTGAAATTTATTTACCCGGCTCGTTTTTGAAGCGAAGCGAGGGTGCGAATGGCCGGGCTGTCATTCCGGGGGGCCACCGTACTTTGCGCTGCACCAATATTGTTGGCGGCATGTACTGATTGATAAAGGCCACGTTTTTGCGGCACCGGTTTAAACTCATTGGACAGGCCAATGACGGTTTCAGCTGCACCCAGCAAAAGATATCCATCAGGTACCAGCTGTTTTGACAACCGGTCGAGAACGTCCGATTTTCCTTCGCGGTCAAAATAGATCAGAACATTGCGGCAAAAGATAATGTCGAATTTACCCAAAGAGGCAAAATCATCGAGCAAATTAAAGGGGCGAAACTCCACCATCGCCCGCAAATCTGACGATACCTGCCACAGCTCACCGGTTTGCTTGAAATATTTTACCAGTTGCTGGATAGGCAGGCCGCGTTGAACTTCAAACTGGCTGTATAGACCTACCTTGGCTTTTTCGAGCACATCATTGGAAATGTCCGTAGCCGTGATATCCACATGCCAGTTACCGATTTTATCGGCAATTTCTTTCAGGCAAATGGCAATTGAAAACGGTTCCTGACCAGTTGATGCAGCAGCACACCAGATGCGCAATCGCCTGGTTCTGGCGCGTTCCACCAACATGTGCGGCAGGATCACTTCATTCAAATGATCAAAGGGAGATTTATCACGGAAGAAAAACGTTTCATTGGTCGTCATTGCTTCGACAACCGTTTCCTGCAGATTACCACCCGTCGGCAGCTTCATTGCGCGAACAAGCTCGTCGAGCGCTTGAAAACCGTTAGCGCGCGCAACCGGCAAAAGACGGCTTTCCAGCAGGTATATTTTCTCTTTCGAAATAACAAAACCCGACCGGGCCTTGAGAAGCGTATAGAGATAATCAAAATCGGCAGGATTCATAAAATACGCCCCGAAATTATTTTTCTGACTTTGTCAGCTATTTCACTTAAGGGTATAACGGCCGAACAGACACCGGTATGAGCAGTGGCTCCAGGCATACCCCATACAACACTGGTTTCTTCGTCCTGGGCAATAATCGATCCCCCGGCTTTGGAAACCGTGATACTTCCAGCCGCGCCATCGGTTCCCATGCCGGTGAATATGACACCAAGGGCATGAGCACCGTAAATTTCGGCCACACTGTCAAACATCGGATCAACAGCGGGTTTGCAAAAATTAACCCGCGGGCCATCGCTCAGCGTAATCGTTGGGCAGCTCTTGTCGGTTACAATCAGATGCTTGCCACCGGGGGCAATATAAATAAAACCCGGCGCAATCTTCTCGCCATCTTCAGCTTCTTTGCAGGTGCGGTTTGTGATGCGCGCAATGTGGTCGGCCAGAATTGCCGTAAACGTTGCCGGCATGTGCTGGGTTACAATCACCGGAATAGCGTTGAGGGCAGGCGACAGTTCTTTAAAAAATTCAAACAATGCTGGCGGGCCACCTGTCGACGACCCAATAGCCAGAATTTTTGGTACAGTTCGCGAAAACGGCTTCAGTTTTATCGCCCCATCGTTTGCTCTGGAGAGTTGGGATAGGGCAGATGGTTTTGCGCCGGCCGGCACGGCATGCTTGGCATTCGCGCCTGAACGTCCACTGACATCAATTCCTGCCAACGCCTTGACTTTGGCCACGAGTTCACTACGAAACTCGGTAGACGTCGTCACACCGCTGTTATTGTCAGGCTTGGGAATATAATCACTCGCACCCAGTCTCAGTGCCTTTAAACTGATGGTGGCGTTGCGACTGGTCAAGGTGGAAGAC
>VAPL010017270.1_pt1 | contig 10462 bp, 19 predicted proteins | sample 3395061 | NCBI WGS metagenome assembly VAPL01 (sample SAMN08290444, study PRJNA428436) | hydrothermal vent metagenome | isolation source: Deep-sea hydrothermal vent chimney 2 | place: Pacific Ocean: Juan De Fuca Ridge | depth 2182 m m
ATTACCGAGGCTATGGAGAACCTTGCCTGGCACCGGCACAACGTCGAAAAAACCGCTCAGCCCGAGTTTGATTTCGAAGGAGACGAAGCATGAGTTTTTCCATGACCCAAACCGAACAGGAGCTAATCGAAGCCGCCCAAGTCATCGGTGGGCTGTTTGAATGCAACGGCAACTATCAGGTGGCGCTGGCCCGGCGCATCGATCACACCGGGAAAACAGTCGCCGAGCTGACAGTGGCGGAATTGATCGCATTGGATCAAGAAGAAGGCGAGCGGTTTAACCAGGCATTCGGAAATCCTGAACAAGTTGGAGAAGCCCATGGGTAATGAGCGCTATCACAGCAATTCACAGCAACGCATTCTCAAGGTGATGCTTGCCCTGGCCGGGCATGAGGTAAAGGGTCTGGCGCCGGGAGAAATCGCAGCCGGACTACGCGTCACACCCAGCAACGTCACCCGCGATCTGGCGAATCTGCGTATCGCTGGACTGGCAGAAGACATTGACGAGTCAGGCCGCTGGCGATTGACACCAAAACTCTCACAAATCGGCCTCGCTATGTTGGACAGGATTGACAAGGCACAGCGCAAGATGGATGAGCTGAGGCAGCGCTACACACGAAAACCATAACTAATCGAATGCACCATCAAATAGTGCATTTAAGAAAACAATACCACGGGGGGCATTATGCCACGCAAAGCAAAAACAAAACCTGCCACAAAAACGATTGAAACAGTTGATGCCGCTGTTCTTGATGAACAGACAAAAAACGCTGACAAACTGAACCAACACCTGGCAAAGATTGATACCACCTACGGGGATAGCCTGCCTTATGACCCAATCCGCCTGATAAATGAAACCCGTTTTTATTTGCAGGAATCTGCCACCGCGATGCTGGAGGCAGGTAAACGGCTGATTTTACTTAAGGAACATGAGCCGGATGGTGAATTTACACAAGCGCTTGAACAGATTGGGATAGCGCCTCGTGCTGCTCGGAAGATGATGCAGGCTGCTGTGAAGTTCAGTGGGGGCAAGCGGCCAACGTTGGCCGGTCTGGGTAAATCCAAGCTTCTTGAACTAATGACAACAGATGATGAAGAAATGGAATCTCTGGCCGAGGGAGGCACATTGGCAGGCCACACACTGGATGAAATTGATTGTATGTCTGTCCGAGAACTCCAGGCAGCCCTCCGCAAAGAGCGTGAAAAACGCGCCCAGGATAAGGAAACCAATGAACGGATGCTGACCGGCAAAAACAAAAAAATCGATAAGCTCGATAACCGTATTCACGAACTCGAATCCCGTACACGTCCATGGGCACAACGCTGCACGGATATCAATATTGAAGTGACCAATGCAGCGGCAAAAGCACTGGAAGGCCTTGATCAGATCGATACCCTGCGCGACTCAATCCTGTATGAATCTGCTGACATCGGGCCTGAAGACAGTGATGCCGCGATGGAAATGATGGCGGTATTTTATTACGACGCCCTCGATCAGATTATTTCCCATGTTGTCGATCTTTCCCTGGCATGTCATGAGGTGTTTGGTAGCTATAAAAATATTCAACAGGCCAGAATTGCCGCAGAAATGCCTGGATTAAGTGTTGTAGCACCAGACGAACAATAATAATCCCTGGGGAGTTGGCAATGCCGATTAACGAGTTTGCAGATGTCGCTGTACGCGATGCGTTAACTGAGCTGGCAATACAGCTAGATACAGCCTCGCATGGTGTGAGGTCGGTGCTGGTGAAGAAGTTTTCTGCACAGTTCAACTGGTCACTTTCAAAAACCTACCGCCTGCTGAAAAAAGTTGGCTGGAGCAGTGGCCGCAAGCCGAGGGCTGACAAGGGTACAACATCTCAACCGATTGAAGTTCTTAATGAAGTCTGTGCCGCACTGCGCCTGGGCGTGCGTAAGAACGGCAAGGCCACGATGGACATACCCAATGCGCGCAGCCTGCTGGAAGCAAACGGTCGTGAGTTTACAGTCGGCAATCAGCGCATCAGTCAATTACTGAAGCAAAATGGAATGGATATGCAGTCTCAAAAACGCGCTACACCATATCAGAGTCTTCAGTCATCACATCCGAATCATGTGCATCTCGTTGATCCTTCACTGTGCCTAATTTATTACGACCCGGCTGGAAAACAACACATCATCCGGGATGATCAGTTTTATAAAAACAAGCCGGAAAACATTACACGCATCGAAAAGTGGAAAGTCTGGCGCTATGTGCTGGTTGATCATCATTCCAATACGGTAGTGGTTCACTACTACCGTGCGAAAGGTGAGACACAAGCCAACCTGTATGACTTTCTGCTTTATGCCTGGAGATACATCGATGGCCGTGTGTTTCACGGTGTTCCGAAGATATTGTATTGGGACAAGGGTAGCGCCAACACCTCTGGCGCGATTCGAGTAGCCTTAAAAGCATTGCAGGTTGAAGCCATCACACACGAAGCCGGTAACCCACGCGCCAAGGGCAGTGTTGAAGGCATGAATAATATTGTTGAAAAGCTGTTTGAGTCCCGCCTTAAATATGAACCTGTAAGCAATGTTGATGAGTTAAACGAGGCGGTATTTGCCTGGTGCAATGCTTATAACTCAGATTCCATACCTCACTATGACAGCAGGTTAAAACGCAAGGGTATGCGCCAGCCTTCTGCCCGCTATGCACTCTGGCAAACTATACGTAAGGAACAGCTCCGCATCCTGCCCGATGAAGATGTTTGTCGGTATCTATTATCCGCCGAACCACAGCTGCGCAAGGTCGCACCCGATCTCACTGTTTCTATTCGCCATCCAGTTAGCAAAAAACGTGAGCATTATGATGTTTCACATTTACCCAATATTTATCCCAAGGCAGAAGTAATGGTATCGCCATTGGTTTATGGCGACCGTGAAGTGGTGGTCTATGTAACCGATTACATGGGCGAAGAGGAAACGTACATTGTTCAACCCATCGCCTTCGATGAATTCTCTGGTTTCAGATTAGATGCAGCGGTGATTGGTGCAGAAATGAAGTCGCAACCTGACACGGTTGTCGAGAAGGCGGGCAAGGCGGCAGATGCAGCCGCTTACCCTGGTATGAATCAGGAAGAAATCGACAAGGCCAAAGATAAAAACACGGTGCCATTTAACGGCGAGATTGATGCGCACTCGCATCTCAAGCATGTGCAGATGCCCGCCTATATGCAACGCCGGGGAAGTGAAATGAGCGTGCCGGATCATGTCAACGTCACAACAAAACCATTGACCATCACCGAAGCCTGTAAACGCCTGGTGACGGCACTGGGTTCACCGGCTGAAGGTGTGAGTTATTTTTCCCTGGTTAATGAATGGTATCCGGACGGTGTGCCAGAAGAAGAATTTAACGCCCTGGTAGAACGTGTCCTGAAGCGTATAGAGAACCCACAAACCAACATCGCCCACATTAAATAGGAGAGGCAATGTAGCTGACTAAATATAGGTAAAACAGGAGATAAATCATGCAAAACGTTACCGCCATAACAACGCCCACTGCAGCTGTAATGGGTACAGATATAAACTTACAACAACCCTGGGAGGTTCGACGCGTGCGAAAGCAGACCCCGCTGAGATTAAAACGACTGCTGCTTGAGTTGGGTTTAAGCCAGGCTGATATGGCCAAATCAATGACGCTATTCAATGGCGTGGAACCCAGCAAAGCCACGATTTCACAAATAGTGGTGCGGAATCTGTGGCCAACTAAAACGCCAAAGAAAATATTGAAACAACAAATAAGCACATGGTTGCGTGATGTGGGCGCAACGGAAGACGATATTAAAACCGCATTTGAAGTAGATAGCGACCCGGACCAGCCTGCCTCTGTGATCCGCCAAAACCGCAAGGTCAAGCCAGCCCGCGTCGCTTCCCCGTTTGAAAATCAACTACCGGAGACTGAAATGTTATCACAAGCCGCCAGGAAACACTTCCAGCTTTTTCGCGACCCCTTCATCGATGATGTGCAATCCGCCGATGATGTTTTTTTGAGTGCCGATCAACGCTACATTCGTGAGGCCATGTTCCATACTGCAAAAAACGGGGGCTTCATTGCCGTGGTCGGCGAATCAGGTGCAGGTAAGACCACTCTGCGCCGAGACTTGATTGACCGCATCCAGCGCGAACAGGAGCAGATTACGATTATTCAACCCCGCATTATTGATAAAGGTCGACTGACGGCGGGTGCTATTTGTGATGCCATTATTGGCGATGTTTCAAGCCAGCGTCCAAGGCACTCACTGGAAGCCAAGGCGCGGCAAATTGAAGAGTTGTTAACCGGCTCATCACGCGCTGGGAATAGCCATGTATTGATGATTGAAGAAGCACATGATCTGACTGTTCAGACGCTGAAGTATCTCAAGCGTTTCTATGAGCTGGAGGATGGTTTCAAGAAACTACTCTCGATCATTCTTGTCGGCCAACCAGAACTAAAAAACAAACTCGACGAACGCCAGAACTGGGATGCACGTGAAGTGATTCGCCGCTGTGAAGTTGCCGAGCTGCAGCCGCTGAATGGCAACCTCGAAGAATATATAACCATGAAGTTCAGCCGAGTTGGAAAAGAACTGGCTGACGTGTTTGACACCGATGCCTTTGATGCAATTCGTGAACGCCTGGTGTTTCGGCGGCGTGGCGCAGATAGTGGAACCAGCATGATGTATCCGCTCGTTGTTAACAACGCTATTACCAAGGCATTGAATCTGGCTGCAGAAATCGGCGCACCGAAAGTCAACTCAGAAATCATAAAGGAGATCTGATCATGGAACGTGACTACATACGCACACGTCTGGACTGGCAGGGTTGCTATTCGCTGAGCTTTGGCCCGATACCTGATTCAATACCACATGCAACGACACCCTTCTATTCGGATGAATATATCGACTATTGGGCCGATGTCTGGGTCGACTGCCATCTGAATAACTATGGAATCCTGCTGGAAACATTTTTGATGCACCCGCATGAAATCCTGAGTGGTCTGGAGCAGCTCGCACGGCATGATCACCTGCCACTGTTGCCACAACAGCGCAAGGTACAGGCGATGGTTGATGATCTGGATGTCGAGGCTACTGCCGAAATTGAACGCCTACCGGGGGCAGAATGCCGAAATGGAGCCTGGGTTGAGCCGTGGCATCACAACGCCTACCCACGCCACAAAGTAAAGGGAGTGTGATATGGAGATCATCATTTTTTATGCCCTGTGTTTTCTTGCCGGGGTCCTTATTGGAGGAATGGTTGGGGTACTTGGAATGTGTATCCTGCATGCAGGACGTACTGCTGATGATAATAATGACGACATCATGCTGGGAGTGGAATCCGATGTGCGGCATGTAATAAATAATGGGAATAGATCATGAGCCATAGCATGCACACAATTGAAACGTTCAGCGGCGCGGCGGTGGACTTGATAAATCCGGAAGTACCGAGCATTAACATGAAAGATATTGCCTGGTCATTATCACGAATCGCACGCTTTAATGGACACACGCTGGGCGTACATCCCTATTCAGTGGCTCAGCACTGTGTCTGGGTTGCACAGGCGACACAGCGCTATTTTCATACCGATCCATTAACCACCCAGCAGGCCCTGCTACATGATGCACACGAGGCGTATACGGGGGATATCTGCTCACCATTGAAAAGTTTGCATCAACTTAATCCTGTTTCAGAAATTGAAAATCGATTGCAGGAAAAAATTTACATCGCGCTGGATATCCCTGAACCAACCTCCCTGGCTGAAAGCATTATCAAAACCTGCGACCAGTATGCGCTGGCCTGTGAAGCCAGGCACCTGATGCATTCAAACGGCACAGGTTGGAAGTGCATGCAGGATGTTCAGGATGTCAGCACAGAGATATTTAAAAACTTCTGGGAGCCTATGCCACCACACCAGGCATTTCACCTGTTCTGGTGTGCATGGGAAATGTTACGTGATGGCGAGCCACTGGAGGATTTATGCGACTGACCTGTCCTGCCTGTGCGGCCACCGGCAGCATTGAGTTCTTTTTGATGGACGCATCTGCGCGCAGTGCGGTGATGGCGGCGTTCAAGCTGCCTGCGCCACTCGCAAAGCAGGTGATAGCTTACATCGGCTTGTTTCGTCCGCTCAAGCGTGGTCTAACATGGGACCGGATTGAAAAATTGCTGAATGAGTTAATGGAGCCTATCAATAGCGCCCAGTTGACCCGCAATGGTTTGACCGTCCCAGCACCTGTTGATTACTGGAAAGAGGCTCTCGACCAGATGCTGATGAAACGCAGCAAACTGACGTTGCCGCTGAAATCTCATGGCTACCTGTTTGAAATCATTTTCAACATGGCAAACAAGGCAGCAGGGGCACGCGAGATAAAACAAGAGCAGAGCACAGCCTACCGGCATAGTAGAGACAGCTCTGCATCACCACGCCCTGTTTCTGAAGTAGTCGCAAAGGCAACACAAACAAAGCATGGCATTACTGCAGGCGTATCTGCTATGCGGCAGGTGCTTAAAGACGATACAAAATCTCAAACTGGAGAAGTAAACGATGGCTAAGAAAACACATCCCATTCCGGAAGGATATATGCAGGATGCACAGGGCAAACTGGTTCCTGACGATATGGTCAGAGATATTGATAAAAAGCGCGATGACTTAGTGCGGAGCATTGTAGTCGAGGCGAAGCGAGTGCGTGATGAAATCGTTAACTTTAAATCAGGCACGCTGAAACAGATTGAAGAATTTATTCAGCTATCTGGCAAGCAGTACCAGGTCAAGATGGGTGGCAAAAAAGGCAATGTCACCATGCAAAGCTACGATGGCAAATATAAAGTCCAGCGCGCCATCAGTGAATACATGGTGTTTGATGAGCGCCTGCAGGTGGCCAAGCAGTTGATTGATGATTGCATCAATGTTTGGACAGAGGGCAGTCGCTCTGAAATTCAGGTCCTGATAAATGACGCCTTCCAGGTCGATAAAGAGGGCCGGGTCAGCACCACGCGGATCCTCGGCTTGAAGCGGCTCAACATTAAGGATCGAAAATGGCAAAAGGCCATGCGCGCAATCAATGATTCGATGCAGGTAGCTGGCAGCAAAACCTATGTGCGGATTTATGAGCGTGTCGGCGACACTGATGAATACAAGCCGATTGCCCTGGATGTGGCAGCGTTATGAGCACCATGCATAACTGCGTCAAAACAGAACTGTGCCCCTATGCAGATGCGCCCTGGGCACCTGCAGGAGAATCGTTCGACTGGGCATGGCGAGTCTCACGCCCATCTGGTGACAGCGTTACAGGTGCTTATAAAGGCAAGAAGTCGGAGGCGCAGCGCAAGGTTAAAGCCATTGCTCAACGCATGAAGAAAATGGCCGTTGGAGCCGGTAGCTATGGTTCATTCAAAATAAAAAGTGAAGGCTGACCTTGTGCCTATTGTCTTGCTGCTAGTATGCCTGATTCTTACTGCATGTGGTGGCGGCAAAGATTATGACACTCTGGATGAAGGCTACTGTCCTGTTCAAATGGTCGTACCAAACACGCCAGTGATTGAATCGACCAGGAAAAATAATGAATATAAAATTTAAATTTAAGCTGCATGACCGAATTGTGATTCATGAACTAAACGTGCAAGGGCGAGTTATCGGATTATATTTTTGCGAGGATGGCAAGCAATACAGGGTCAGGTATTTTGACCGTGCGGAGGCCAGAATATTGTATTTTTTTGAAGATGAGATTAAGGCGGCATAGTTATGGACATTCAGATTGCAGCAAAACAAACGAAGCGTCTTATTAACAAGCATAGCCATGATGGATGGCCAGCTCTACCCTCTAAGCTAGGTTACCCACATGTGATGTGGATGCTTGATTCAATTCAGGACAAATGCGTGACAGGCGAGAAAGCCCATCGCTGGCTTGGCTGGGCACAATGCGCCGCCGTTGCTGCAGGCGCTGGAACGCTTGAGGACATGAAAAACATAAATCATAAGGCGTGACTAACAGGCGTGGGAGTTGATTTTATGCCGAAAGTTGTAGCAAATGAGATCCTAAATGATGAGCCATATAGACATGGCAATGCAGAAAAGCGACTCGCAAAAGCTTTCATTGAATTATATTCAACCGTTAACTGCATGATGATCGAGCTTGGGGCGAAAGGCGAAATTGACACGGAAAACAAGTATTCGGTGGCGGTAATGAATTTATTAAACGATATCGATGAGGGAAAATAAAATGACTGTTGAATTCACACCAAAGAAAGAAGGTTGCTTCTGTTTTAGCGTGGCAAATGAAACATTTTTTGAAATGTGTAATACCTCCGCAATTAAAACATTTATCGGCGAACAACATACAAATGACCCAATTGATGTTGATGGCACAACAGCCGACCTCTGTGGTGATGCTCTGGACCTTTGGACACCACCAAAAGGTTGGTTTTCTGATTGTAAAGAGAATGAAGGCAAAGCCATGTTCAAGAACTTTTTTAAGAGTTGCGATGGTTTCAAAACTCATTGAATGCGCAAGCTTAATGAGTACGCATATTATGCAGACTGTCGCAACTAATTTTTATATTTGGAATTAATATGAACGACATAATTATTAGAGCAAAACTTGCAATAGCATACCGGCATTTGAAAGATTCTTCGGATGCTTATGACAAAGGCTGCATGGAAATAAAAAAACTATTGGCGGGCACTCCAGATACAATCAAAAATTTCGATGACGGACACATTAAGCTTCTGGGTCAGGCAATAACTGTAGGTGACCTTAGAGAATTACTTTCTGGCGATGATGATAGTGTTTCATTTGGATTTAGAAACCAACCGCTGCAGGCGTTGCATGAGGTTAGGTATGGTGATGATGTGTGTGTAGTGTTTCAGTAAACATAGCGTTGCAATTAACCGGAGGCGCGTCTTTTTGCGCCGTCCGAGTTGAATTGCCTTGTTATGTGGATTTTGAGAGCAAATGTTATGCAACAAATATTTTTATTTTCTGACAATGAAACGAATATACACGCACATTCTGATGCCTTTGCTGAGGGTGTAGATGCATGCGTGGCAGGCATCAGTATTAACCAAAATCCATACGTAAAAATAGAAATTATTGATGGAGAACGGTGCTGGCCAACGGTATTACAGGATCATATTCAGGCCGGCGAATGGGTTGATGGATACATCAGCGCACCAAACTACAACACATAACAGACAGATATGCAGACCATGCAAGGTAAACAGATGAGTGAATCTACCAACACGCGCTACACCGTTCACGTTCCTTGGGGCGCATGGGACATCGAAACAGGCGTATGGGCACCAAACAATAAATTAAAAATGAGTGCCGAGGAACAACATGCTGCAAATGTTAAAGCAGGATACTCGTGTAAGTGCGGATTTCTACCTTCACGGTGCAAGATACACAAATGAGCAAATCAACCAACATGCGCAACAAGGATCTGGCCAGAATCCATATTGCTAGGAAGGATCTGAATTTGGATGAAGATACCTACCGAATGATTATCCGTGATATAGGCAAAGTACCATCCTGCAGTTCAGCAGACCTGAACGCCGAGGGGCGAGGCCGTGTGCTGGCTCACTTCAAGTCAAAGGGTTGGAAACCACGTCCTCGAGGCAAAGCAAAACAGCGCACAACTCATAAAGCTGCTGGTATGGCATCAGATGCCAAGGTTCGGCTAATTCGTCATATATGGATTGTCATGGCCGATGCAGGGGAAGTCAAAGTACGAAGCGAGAGTGGCCTTCGTGCCTGGGTTAAATCCGCCTCCAGACATTATCATCCAGCTGGAGTTGGCTACAGCGCCCCCGAGTTTTTACCCAACGATGTTGCTGACAACTTAATTGAGCAATTAAAGAATTGGTGCACCCGGTGCGATATAACCGTCTTATGACTGTGGATTACCGAAGCAAAGGACCTGAGCTACTTGTCGATTTAGTCGACAAAACCGCATCCGTCCTGGTCGAAAAGGCAGGGCTTGATCCTGACATTGCGCAGCTGTGTGCCGAAGCCGTTGCCCACAGAATGCGCCAGAGCTGGGGTGGCCAGCAGGTTTATTTCCCCAAAGGTCAAGCAGTCGATATCTCCGTACGTGACCTACAGTTGTTCCAGGAGTTTGACGGCAAAAATCAGAGAGACCTGGCTAGAAAGTACGGTATGTCGCTCCAGTGGGTTTATCAGCGCATCAAGGCTGTCCAGGCTGCTGAAACTGCCCGTAGGCAGGCCAATTTGTTCCCCGAGTAGCATTCGGCTTATATTTTCACTATTTGCAATTACTTTTTATTTCCGGTTCCGTATAATCCCACTATGTTTAATCTAATACCGGATTATCGCAGTAATTAACCCATAGTTATCTCACAAGGGTTCAGCAGATGTCAATAAAGTTCCCAATTATGGGCAAGTTATCCATATTCATACGCCATAATTATTAAGAATTTCTTTGCGTTTCTATCGACCAACCTCGATTTC
>VAPL010489537.1_pt1 | contig 10456 bp, 8 predicted proteins | sample 3395061 | NCBI WGS metagenome assembly VAPL01 (sample SAMN08290444, study PRJNA428436) | hydrothermal vent metagenome | isolation source: Deep-sea hydrothermal vent chimney 2 | place: Pacific Ocean: Juan De Fuca Ridge | depth 2182 m m
ACATCGTCGCCAAGCCAATCGTCCAGCGGGCATACAGCCGCCGGGTTGCCGGTGAACCGGCGCTCGGCGAAGGCGTCTACCTGATACAGCGAAAGCTCCATTTTTCTCTCTCCTTATTACTTATTAACCTTTTCTGGCGACGGCGATGCCGGAAACGATCACCGCCGCCGAGAACAACAACGACACCGTCAATTGCTCGCCGAACACGGCAAGGGCAAGGGTCAGGCTGACCACCGGCATGGCGAATTGCAGCGGCGCCATGCGCACGATCCCGCCCTTCGCCAACGCCCAGTACCAGGCAATGAAAGCGATGATTGAATTAGCGGTGGCCATGTAGATGACGGCGCCGATGCTGATAAAGGACACGGCATTCCAGTCGGTGGCTCCGCCAAACCGATACAGCACCGGCAACAGGGCGATCCCGGCCAGACTTAAGCCCCAGAATGCCGCCGCCCGGCTGCCAATATGAAGCGCCAGCCGGGCGCCGGTAACATATCCAAGGCCGGAAGCCGCCGATGAACCCAGGCATAAAAGATCACCGCCCAGCGTCACGGCGCCATCGGATAAATCACGATAACCAATCAGCATGCCGACGCCGGCGAAGGCCATGAACACACCCAGCCCCCAGACACGGGACGGTATCCGCTTTTCGGCGACGGCCCCGAACAGGCCGGTGAAGACCGGAATTCCGGCATTTATTACCGAGGCATGCGCGACTGACGTTTGCTTGATGCCGACGCTGAACAGTAGCGGAAAAACAATGAACAGGCTGAGAGCCGAAACCACCAACAGCGTCCACTGGCGTCGCCCCCTTGGCAGCGGCATACCCGTATAAATCGCCACCGGCAGGGTAATCACCGCGGCCAGAACCGTGCGCAGAATACCCGCCGTAACCGGGTCGATGCCATCCACCGCCAATTGCGTCGCCGCCGGTGTCGCGCCCCAGATAAACACGGCCACCGCCGCCGCGCCATAGGCGGCGACCGGTTTGTTATCGGTCGGGGTGGACACGGTCGCGATCATGGCCGGGCGCGCCGGAACCACCTGCCGCCTTGGGTTTCAGCCTCGACGCGACCGCCTGTCGGGTGATCATCGGGCCCAATTGTATCGATACATTGTTCCATTAACATGATAAATTGTCTTATTTTTTCTGGAAATGTTCCCATAATTGATTCCTATATTGACTCTTCGTATCGCGTCAATGTAATCATTGTCACCATGACAATTTCACTGGAAAGTATCGCCGCGAGATCAAACCGCCATCAAATGAAGTTGTTTGATGACCTATAATTTGATCGATTCGAACAAGATAGGGCAGCTTAGCGGCCCCAAGTATCTCGCCATAGCCGAGGTCATCGCCCGGGAGATTCGCTGCGGCGGCATCAAGGCCGGCGAGCGTTTGCCTACCCATCGCGATCTGGCCTACCGGCTGGGCGTCACCGTTGGCACGGTCAGCCGCGCCTATGGCGAAATCGGCCGCCGCGGCCTGACCACCGGCGAAGTCGGGCGCGGCACCTTTGTCAGTTTCGGGCGGGCCGAAACCACCGTATTCGATATCCGCCGCCCGCCCAGTCCCTTCAGCGCCGCCGGGGTTATCGACATGAGCATGAACCGGCCGACCACCGGCAAGGCCGGCGATTACATGGCCCGCACCCTGGCTGACATATCCGCCGCCGGAGACATTTCGGTGCTAAGCGAATACCAGGCGGCCTGTGGTATGCCGGCCCATCGCCAGGCCGGGGCGAACCTGCTTCGGACCATCGGACTGGAAGCCCGGGCGGAAGACATCATCATGACCAACGGCGCCCAGCACGGCATGGCCGCCCTGTTCATGTCGCTGCTCGACTCGGGCGACCTGTTGCTGACGGAAAAGTTGACCTACCCGGCGGTCAAGGCCCTGGCCAGGTCCATGAACCTGCGGCTGCGCGGCCTGGAAATGGACCGCGAAGGCCTGCTGCCAGAAGCCTTCGAAACCGCCTGCAAGGCCGGCGGGGCCAAGGCGTTGTACACCATGCCGACCCTGCACAATCCGACCAACGCCATTCAGGGCGAACAGCGCCGCCGCGACCTGGCGGCCATCGCCGAACAATACGGCGTCGCCATAATCGAAGACGATGTCTATGGCTTCCTGCCTGCGGAACGACCGCCGCCACTGATCTCGTTCGCCCCGCAACAGGGCTATTTCCTGACCAGCACGGCCAAGAGCGTCGCCCCCGGCCTGCGCATCGGCTACGTCGTCGGACCGGCCCGCGCCGCCGCCAGAATCGGCCACGCGGTACAGATCACCGGCTGGATGGTGCCGCCGCTGATGGGCGAATTGACCAGCCGCTGGATAAACGACGGCACGGCGGCGGAACTTATTCGCTGGCACCGGGAAAACGCCTTGTTCCGGAACGCCATGGCGATGAACATATTCGCCGGCCTGGATATCGCCACCCACCCGGAAAGCTATCACCTGTGGCTGGCCCTGCCGGATGGTCTGCTTATCGAAGAGCTGACCCGGGCCTGTGCGCTAAAGGGCATCGCCGTGTCATTGCCGGATTCCTTCACCCTGCCCGGCGAGGCGTTGCCGAACAGGATCAGGGTCTGCCTCGGCGGCACCAATACCATGGGTGAACTGGAACAGGGCCTGACCATACTGCGCGATATCTTCGATCACCCGCCGGCGCCGGATTTGTCGCAATTCTAGGGCCGACCCATCGTATGGCCGTGATTAAGCGGCCCGTGGCCGTGGCCGAAGCCGGGCGCGGTGCGGATCGCCTCCTGCACATAGGCGCGGGCGCGAACTACGGCATCGCGAACGCTTAACCCCTGGGCCAGTCCGGTGGCGATGGCCGAGGCCGTGGTGCAGCCGGTACCGTGGGTATGGCGGGTGTCGATACGCGGCGAAGACAGGCTTTCGATCAATGCGCCATCTTCGAATAATAAATCGGTGACGGTATCGGCGCTGGCCGCGTCGGTCATGTGCCCGCCCTTCATCAGCACCGCCCCCGCCCCCGCCTTGAACAATACATGGGCCGCCCGTTCCAGCGCCGCCACGCCATCGATGACGATACCGCTTAGCGCCTCGGCCTCGGGCAGGTTCGGGGTCAGCACCCGGGCCATGGGCAGCAAACGGGATTTAAGGGTCGCCACCGCTTCGCCTTGTAAAAGTTCGGCGCCGCCCTTCGCCACCATCACCGGATCGACCACTATTGGAATATCGCGCCCGTCCAGTACGTCGCAAACGGTATTTATGACCTCTGCGGAATGCAGCATTCCTGTCTTGATGATGTCGGCGCCCAGGTCATCCAGCACCACCGTCATCTGTTCGGCGATGAAATCCGGCGGAACTTCCTGAATGGCGGTAACGCCTTGCGTGTTCTGCGCGGTCAATGCGGTAATGGCGGTCATGGCGTAACCGCCCAGGGCCGTCACCGTTTTGATATCGGCCTGGATTCCCGCGCCGCCGCCGGAATCGGAACCGGCGACAATCAGCACGCGCCCGTTCATAAAATCAGCCCGCCGCCTGTTCGACGGCGCTTACTATATCGCCGACGACGGCGCCGATCAGCACTTCATCATCGCCTTCCGCCATCACTCGAATCAACGGTTCGGTACCCGACTTGCGGATCAACAGGCGGCCCCTGCCGGTCAGCCTTTGTTCACCCGCCGCGATAACTTTTTTCACATCCTCGTCTTCCAGCGGCTGGCCGCCGTCGTAGGATACATTACGCAGCAACTGCGGCAGCGGTTCGAACGGCCGGCAGGTCTCGCTCGCCGGGCGGCGCTTCTCGATCACCGCGGCCAGCACCTGCAACGCCGCCACCAGGCCATCACCGGTGCTGCCGTAATCGGCCAGCACGATATGGCCGGACTGCTCGCCGCCCAGGTTAAATCCGTGTTCGTACATATGTTCGACCACATAACGGTCGCCGACCCTGGTCCTGGTCAGGGTCAGGCCTTGGCCTTGCAGGTAATGTTCCAGGCCCAGGTTCGACATCACCGTGGCGACCAGGCCGCCGCCGGCAAGCCGCCCGCCGGCGGCCCAATCGGTGGCGATCAGGGCCATTAGCTGGTCGCCGTCGATCAGCCCGCCGCGTTCATCGACGACCTGCAAGCGGTCGGCATCGCCATCCAGGGCAATGCCGATATCGGCGCCGTGAGCAACCACCGCCTGCGCCATGGTATCGGGAAATGTAGAGCCGCAATCCTTGTTAATGTTGAAGCCATCGGGATCGACACCGATCGGTATAACCTCGGCGCCAAGTTCCCACAGCACTTCGGGGGCGACATGATAGGCGGCGCCGTTGGCGCAATCGACGACGATCTTCAGGCCATCCAGGGTTAAGCCCTTGGGGAAGGTGCGCTTGACGTGTTCGGTATAGCGGCCTTGCGCGTCATCCAGCCGTTTGGCCCGGCCGAGCCGCGCCGGGTCGGCCAGGTCCGCGTTGATGTCGCCATCGATACGCTGTTCGATTTCGGCTTCCACCGCATCCGACAGCTTGAACCCGTCCGGGCCGAACAGCTTGATGCCATTATCCTGAAACGGATTGTGCGAAGCCGAAATCATGACCCCCAGGTCGGCTCGCAACGAACGCGTCAGCATGGCCACCGCCGGGGTCGGCATGGGGCCGACCAGAAACACGTCCATACCCATCGAGATAAACCCCGCCGTCAATGCCGGTTCGATCATATAACCGGACAGCCGGGTATCCTTGCCGATGACTACCCGGTGCCGGTGATCGCCCCGGGTGAACTGGGCGGCGGCGGCCATACCGACCTTAAGCGCCGTTTCCGCCGTCATCGATCCCCGGTTGGCGGTGCCGCGTATACCGTCGGTGCCGAACAGTTTCCTGACCATCAAAGTTTCCATGCCTGAATTAAAGAGTTGAGCCTTTTTTAAGCCGGTTCCGGCCGCGAGGGAATTAACTTTTTGTTTCGTATTCTTACAACGCCGCCGAACCGTCCCCTATGGCCGTCCACACATCCACCGCCTGGCGGGTTTCGGCGACATCGTGGACACGCAGGATAGACGCCCCCCTGGCGACCCCGGCCAACGCGGCGGCCAGCGATCCGCCCAGGCGATTTTTGGCGTTTCCGGAGCCATCGCCACGGCCCAGCCGGCCGATAAAACTTTTCCGGGAAACCCCGAGGACCAGCGGGCAATCGAGCGCGGCAAACTCGCCCAGTCTGTTTAAAATTTGCAGGTTGTGGCTCAAGTCCTTGCCGAACCCGATGCCGGGGTCGACGGCGATGCGCGAGCGGCCTATTCCGGCCTCCTCGCAAACCCCGACCCGCCCGGCCAGATATGATCTGACTTCCAGCGGCGCATCGCCATAGGCCGGGGCTTGCTGCATGGTGGCAGGCCGGCCTTGCATGTGCATCAGGATCACCGAAACCCCGCTGGCCGCCACCACGGCCAACGAGCCATCGCCTTCCAGCGCGGTCACATCGTTGATTATTTTGGCGCCGGCCTTGATCGCCTGCGCCATTACGGCGCCGTTGCGGGTATCGACCGACACCGTCAGGCCGTCACCGGCCAAAGCCGCAATCACCGGGATAACACGGGACAGTTCTTCATCGATAGAAACCGACCGGGCGCCGGGCCGGGTCGATTCGCCGCCAACATCGACTATATCGGCGCCATCGGCGGCCAGCTTGCGCCCGTGGGCGACGGCCCCTGCCGTATCTACCGCATCGCCGCCGTCGGAAAAGCTGTCGGGCGTAACGTTAACGATCCCCATAAGCAGTGGTTGATCGGCCACCAGCCCGGCAAAATCGAAAATCAACTGCCCGGCTGGGGCTCCGCCCCGCCCAGACCGGCGCTGGGCTTTTTACCGCCGCTGCTGGGAACCGACGACTTGTGGCCCTTATCGGTCGGCGTATCGTCGCTGTCCGGGCGGGAAATGGTCTCGCCCTTGATCAGCGCCTTGACCTCGTCACCGGACAGGGTTTCATATTCAAGCAGCGCCTTGGAAATGACATCCAGTTCATCACGGCGTTCGGTCATGATTTTCCAGGCCGTCTTTTCACCATCATTGATTAGCTTGCGTATTTCCGCATCGATCAATTCGGCGGTCGAATCCGAGACATTCTTGTGTTGGGTAACCGACCGACCGAGGAAGATTTCCTCTTCATTCTCTGAATAACGCAACGGTCCCAACTTATCGGAAAAGCCGTATTCGGTAACCATGCGGCGGGCCATCTCGGTGGCCTGCTGGATATCGTTTCCGGCCCCGGTATTCAGATAATCCTTGCCGTAAACAGCCTGTTCGGCGACCCGACCGCCGAACATGATGGCCAACCTGGAAACGCACCAGGTTTTCGAATAACTGAGCATGTCGCGCTCGGGCAGCGACATGGTGACGCCGAGGGCGCGACCGCGTGGAATGATCGTCACCTTGTGCAGGGGGTCGGCTTCAGGCATGTGGATGGTGACGATGGCATGACCGGCTTCGTGTACGGCGGTCGAGGCTTTTTCCTTTTCCGTCATCACCATGGAACGCCGTTCGGCACCCATCATGACCTTGTCCTTGGCTTCCTCGAAATCGGCCATGGTAACCAGGCGTTTCGACGTACGGGCCGCCATCAGGGCCGCTTCGTTGATTAGATTCGCCAAATCGGCACCGGAAAATCCGGGCGTACCGCGGGCGATAACGCGGACGTCCACATCGGGCGCCAGCGGCACCTTGCGCATATGAACCTTGAGAATCTTCTCGCGTCCCAATATATCGGGATTAGGCACGACCACTTGCCTGTCGAAACGTCCGGGTCGCAGCAACGCCGGGTCAAGCACGTCGGGGCGGTTGGTCGCGGCGACCAGAATCACCCCTTCGGTCGATTCGAAACCGTCCATTTCCACCAGCAACTGGTTCAATGTCTGTTCGCGTTCGTCATTACCGCCGCCGAGACCGGCGCCGCGATGACGACCGACGGCGTCAAGTTCGTCGATAAAAATAATGCAGGGCGCGTTTTTCTTGCCTTGTTCGAACATGTCACGAACGCGGGATGCGCCGACGCCGACGAACATCTCGACGAAATCGGAACCGGATATCGTGAAGAACGGCACGTTGGCCTCGCCGGCGATGGCGCGGGCCAGCAGCGTTTTGCCGGTACCCGGAGGGCCGATAAGCAAGCACCCCTTGGGAATTTTCCCGCCCAGGCGTTGAAATTTTTGCGGATCCCTAAGGAATTCGACGACTTCCTCGACTTCCTGTTTCGCCTCGTCAACACCGGCGACGTCATCGAACGTGATCCGACCGGCGGATTCCGTCAGCAACCGGGCTTTTGACTTGCCGAAACCCATGGCCTTGCCGCTGCCGCCCTGCATCTGGCGCATGAAGAAAATCCAGACGCCGATCAGCAGCAGCATGGGGAACCAGGAAATAAGGACGCCCCACAAGGTCGGCGAACCATCATCGGACGGCCTGGCGCTGATTCGTACACCCTGGGCCGTCAGCTTCTCTATCAGGCTGGGATCATTGGGCGCATAGGTGATGAAATTGCGGCCATCGCTGTAATGTCCGGCGATATTGTTGCCCTGGATCACCACATCACGCACTTCACCGCTTTTCACCGAGGTCAGGAAATCGGAAAATGCCACGGCGCTTTGCTGGCCTTGCTGGGTCGATGTTCCCTGAAACACATTGAACAACGCAAACACCAGCAACGCGATAATTATCCAAAGAGCCAGATTCTTGTTGAAATTCAAGATCTATTCCTTCCTAGGTTCAAACGGCAATAAACAATAAACTAATGGGCGACGTGTATCATGAATTAGATAAGCCCGTAAATTCATTCCGCAATGGCGAAACCGGTCCCGGACAAGCTTTGGGCTGGGTGAAATGCCGCCCGCTCAATGGCAAGCGACCCTGTCGGCCATGCCGGGCGGCTATAGTTCAGATGCGGCGCCTGGACCACGCCATCGCCGTCAAACAACGCCGGCAGCGTCCATAGCACCGGTTTTGGGATCCTGCTCATTCGGGCCCCGCCACCCGCGGCGACAATTTCCAAGAGCCCCCGGCGGCCCAGTGGAGCCAGGATCAAGCCGTTGCAATTACTGGTCATTTCATTATGCGTCCGGTACTTCCACGGGTTTCGCAAGCGAACATCGAACCGCCGGTCCCAGTGTGATTCAACCGCCGCCGCCGGATCAACGGGGTCCGGCAGGTTACGCATTTCCCTGATAATATTGAACATGCCGGCCGGTTCCGGGGTGATTCTGCAATGACCCAGGGTAGCCCCTTTCCAGCCGCCGCCATCCCCTACCCGCATCTTCATTTTTTCGTGAAGATTTTCTAATTTTTGCCGGGTCGGGGGATAATAACCGCCGCCAACGCAGATCAGGACCCGTGACAGGGCGCGCCAGGAAATTTCTTCCGGCGCCTCGAACAGTGTCCGCCCATCGAGCCTCATATAGCCGGTGGGGTGAACCAGGGCGACACGGCCCAGCAGGGCCGAGGCGGTCGTTTCCAGCGCTACCCGGACCCGCGCCATGCGCGCCGCCGTTCCGGCCAGGGCCGCCGCCGACAGGCCCGCCGCCGCCAGATTGGGCAAGGTTTTGCGAATACGGATACGGGTGAAGGCGGTATTCCGGTTTGAGGGATCTTCTATCCAGTCCTGACCCAGAGCGCGTAAAACGGCCCGCAACCGGTCCCTGGACATATCCAGCAACGGCCTTAGCATCCGGACACCGTGGGTTTCCACCACCGGCGACATGGCCGCCAATCCGTCGATGCCGCTTGATCTGGCCAACCGCATCAGGAAGGTCTCGGCCTGATCTTCCCGGTTATGGCCGATCAGCAGATGCAGGACACCCGTTTCGCGGCAGGCCGCCGCCATCAACCGGTAACGGGCCAGACGCGCCGCCGCCTGTACGCCACTGGCGGGTTTATCGCCGACCCAGTCAATGATCCGGTGCTCGACGCCCCGCCGCCGCAACCAACATCCGGCCTGAACCGCCTCGTCAGCCGAGCCCTGCCGCAAACCGTGATCGACGGTCAGGGCGGTAACCCGGCCACCCCGGCGTCGCGCCCATTGATCGGCCAGCAGCGCCAGCGCCATGCTGTCGCCGCCGCCCGAGACGGCGACCGCGATATGGGGAGACTGCTCAAAAGGCCCCAGCGCCGCCATGGCGCGGGCAAAATCGGCAGCGTCGACCGGAACAATACCCACGCCCCGGCTACTTGCAGCCGCTTTTTCGCCGCTCGGATTTAACCTTGGCGAGAATAACCGGCGAAGCGTTGGGAAAGTCCGCCGTCAGTTTATCGAAACTGGCGCAGGCCTGGACCTTCTTGTCCAGGTTGGCCAGTGACATCCCCAATTTCAAAAGGGTGCCGGGAGCCTTGGCCCCCTTACTGTTGGCCTGATAAGCGGCAAGGAATACTTCCGCCGCCTTGACGTATCGACCGCGCACATAATATGTCTCGCCCAGCCAGTACCGCGCGTTACCGCTTAATGGGTCATCGGCGTACAAGGTGACGAATTCTGAAAACGCCGCCTCGGCCCTGCCGTATTCAGCCTTTTGCAGCAATGAAAACGCATACGAGTAACGCTCTTTCGGGCCGCCCGGCGGCAACACGGAAACCGGTTTGGCGGCTTCCTGGCCGCCTGTCGCCGGTTGCGCGGCGACCCCGGCGACAGGCGGCGAGGCGCTTAAATCCGACCCCGTCAGAGTCCCCAGTACTCCGGGTCGGGATTCGCCCGGAACCACCTTTTGCACACCCGTCGGCACCGTCGCGGCATTTACCTGCGGGGACGAACCGGTCTGGCCCACGCGACCGCTTTCCAATGCGCTCAGCCGATAATCAATATCGGCGATCAGTTTTTCCAGGCGCTTGTTGACCTGCTGCAACTGAAAGGTAATGTCTTCGACCCGGCCCGTGCCGGCGCGCAATTCCTCTTCCAGTTGGCTCAGCCTGGCATCGATTCTCGCCAGTCCGACCGAGCCGCCTTGCGGTGACGCCGAAACCGGCGCCGACGTTTCGCCGCCGTTCGTGGCGCCCGAGCGGGAAATCCGGACATTCAGGGTGCGGATGTCCCGTTCCAGCCTTTGCAAACGATCAAGCACCGGTTGCAGGTCCCGGCTCTGGGCCGCCACCGGAGAGGGGCCGGTAAATAAAAAAATCAGTCCGAGCAGACCGGACAGCAAAATTTTCATACCACCAGATGTTTTTGTCATAGCCATCGTTTAATTACCGTAAACGGCATTTCAGGCGAAATTGGGGCGACAAAGAAAAAATAGGGCGCTTGCCAAACCGACAAGCGCCCTATTTGACTTCGGTGTACGGTGCCGTCCGATTTAGCTGCCGGCGCCGCGAACAACGGTAACCGCGCGGCGGTTCTGGGCCCAGGCGGCTTCGTTGGAACCAAGGGCGACCGGGCGTTCCTTGCCATATGATATGGTCCGTATGCGGCTTGCCGGAACCCCCAGAGCGACCAGATAATCCTTGGCCGAATTGGCCCGGCGTTCGCC
>VAPL010299935.1_pt1 | contig 10455 bp, 6 predicted proteins | sample 3395061 | NCBI WGS metagenome assembly VAPL01 (sample SAMN08290444, study PRJNA428436) | hydrothermal vent metagenome | isolation source: Deep-sea hydrothermal vent chimney 2 | place: Pacific Ocean: Juan De Fuca Ridge | depth 2182 m m
AGTATTTTAACAATTTTACGCAGGATTTTTTATCATATTCAAGGCGTACAAACAGGCACATAGTGAGCTATGTAACTGTTTGTGCAACGCTGAAGATGATAGAAAAGACAAGTAAAATGTTAAAATAATTATGGTCAAGTACTTATACACTGATCAGGGAAAAGCTTTTGATAGAATTCGTGCCGGCGTATAATAATTGCTGGAAGTGTTGGCATGTTTTTTTTCGTTGCAACAATTCTGCACTTCCCAATTGTTATCCACTAACAGAAAAGGATTGCACTCTCTATGAAAACGCCAGTACGTATCGCTGTTACTGGAGCAGCGGGACAAATCAGCTATGCTCTGTTATTTCGAATTGCCAGCGGAGAACTATTTGGTCCAGATCAACCCGTCGTCCTGCACTTACTGGAAATTCCTCAGGCCATGTCTCATCTGCAAGGGGTTGTTATGGAATTGGAAGATTGCGCTTATCCATTACTGTACGATATCAAGCCAACGCACGATCCAATTCAGGCATTTCAAGACGTTGACTATGCCTTTTTGATTGGCGCTCGTCCACGTAGTGCTGGAATGCAGCGTAGTGATTTGTTAGAAATCAATGCACAAATTTTTGTGACACAAGGCCAAGCGTTAAATCAAGTTGCACATCGCAATGTAAAAGTATTAGTGTTAGGAAATCCAGCAAATACCAACTGCTTAGTGGCGATCGCTAACGCTCCTGAACTGGAGAGTAACAACTTTTCAGCAATGACCCGACTCGATCATAACCGGGCAATCAATATGTTAGCCAAGCAATGCGGCGTACTCTCCTCTGATATCAAATGTATGACTATTTGGGGTAATCACTCCTCTACGCAGTACCCAGACATCTATCATGCGAAAGTCAAAGGGCAACCGGCCAATCAGTTAGTTAACGAGCACTGGGTATTGGACGATTTGATTCCCGCAGTACAATTTAGAGGGGCTGAGGTTATTAAGGCACGTGGTCAATCCAGCGCAGCGTCTGCAGCCAATGCAGCCATTGAGCAAATGCAAACATGGGTAAATGGAACACCGCATGGTGACTGGGTCAGTATGGCGATTCCCAGCGATGGCGATTATGGTATCTCTAAAGGCTTGATTTATTCGTACCCTGTTATTTGTCAAAATGGAAACTATACAGTTGTTCAGGATCTGGAAATTAATGCTGTTAGTCGAGAGTATATGAAAATTTCAGAAAAGGAATTAATGGATGAAAAAAAGCAAATCAAGAACTTGCTGTTACCAAAGTAAAGTAATTTTGAAACGTTCTTGGTTGTTACTCATCCAATTTTTGAACAATCCAAGAGTTGTCTAATCTCAATATTATCGCTCATTCAATGAAATGTCTGTTGGCTGATCAATTCCCAGATGACGCATACCTAATTTGGTTAGCTAACTCGCAATCAATAACGTACCCACCTTGTTTGTCTTTTTGCCCGCCTTTAGTGTTGCAACTTCGGTAACATAAGCTAGTAGTCTTTCAATGTGATATTGATGGTTATAGAAAGCCGATAAATAGTCATCTGCGTTGTTGCACTCGTTTGGATTAGCCTGCTAGTCCTGCTCTTGTGCGCCTAGCAGCTAACCACTTCTCAACTCCCTATAACCGTCAATATCACATTGAAAGACTACTAGCTATGCGTTCTAAGTTGTGCCTTACAAAGAGGAGCAATGCAGGTTAGAGATAATTGATTTATAGATCATTATCCATACTATCTCATGGTCGTATTTTGAAAGTTTACAAATGCTCTGTAACTCATTGTTATTTAATGGAATTAAATTGCAGTGACAGATTAAAAACACCCCATAACTTACTGGCTGTAAACAGATTGTCATAAAAAAAGAGTTTTAGTTTTGATCGATTCACGTTATCATCTGACTCTCGGGTGGTGTGACTTTAGTGGTTTTATCTGGAAATTTAACGCTGCTTATACGGAAAAATGAATTCGTATGATGCGCATAGTCGCTGGCTTTCCAGGTAATTAATGAACATTTTACGCACCGAAAACCACCATCAAGGTGGCACAACTACTATCATTCAGCAAGTGTCTGAACATGGCAATATAATTGGCAGAATGTTCAATTTATTTGGTTTGCACATGTTCCTTCACTGCCTATAAGAGTATAAGAGGAGTATGTAATGAGTAATAACGATAACATTGACGAGGAACGCAATGGTCTTTGGTTCTGGATTCCACTGGTACTGATTCTGCTCGTTCTTTTCTTTATCATCAGAAGTTGTTCAAATGATGATCAACTGTGGCAGTCATCTACACCAGATGCAACTTCAGGTGGGGTGGACCAAACTGCAGATGCAATCGGAGATGCGTTAAATTCAGCTAAAAGTACAGCTGGTGGAGTCATTAGTGATGCAGCCAAAACTGCAACAGGAGCAGTTGGTGATATGGCTGATTCTGCTACAACAGTCGCTGGAAATGCTGCCACAACTGCTGGTAATACCCTGTCTGACACCACCAATAGTGTCACTGGGGCAGCGCAGTCAGCAGGTGGTGTTGCATCTGGATTGGCTGGTAGCGCACTGAATGCTACTAAATCTGCTGGAGACGCAGTGACAACTGGTGGTAAAGCGGTTACAGGCGCAGCATCTGATGCACTTGGTGCAGCTGGGTCTGCTGTACAAGCGACTGGAGATAGAGCTTCGAGACTTGGAAGTGCTGCAGTAAACTCAGTTGGTAAAACTGCTGATATGGCAACAAATGCTGCTCATAAGGCGATGAATATCCCTAGAGGTGTATTGCAAGGTGATGTTGTTAATCTTTTGAGTAGTGGAAAATTAGTTGCTGGTAAGCATTATCCTGCAGGAACATTGCATTTCGATAGTTCAAAGTCAGTGATTGGCAAAGGTGACCAGGCTATTCTTGATGCAATCACGCAGATAGCAAAAGCGAACCCATCGATCAAAATTCATCTGCATGGACATGCTGATTCATCGGGGCCAGAAAAGTTTAATCAATATGTGTCTACTCAACGAGCTCTCGGAGCAAAAAACTTGTTGATTAACGCTGGTGTTAGTGCTCAGCAGATAGAAACGCACGGACATGGTTCAGAAAATCCTGTTGCTTCTAACAGCACGTCTGATGGGCGTTTGCAAAATCGACGTACAGAGATTGAAATTGAGCGATAGTTTAGTTTAATTTATTGTAACTACTTAGAGCTTAGGGACGTGCATGGAATAACTTCGACAACTGACGCAGGATTGTTGTTTGTCTTCAAAGCCTGCCCCGTATTTATTACGGGGGCGCCGCAACAAGAGCATAGTGAGCTATGTAACTGTTGCGGCAACACCGAAGACTGACAACAAGACAAGTCAGTTGTTGAAGTTATTTCATGTACGTTCCCTACCTTCTATATTATCCAATAGCTGCGTTGATCAAGTTTGATGTAGAGTAACTATGTCGGCGCTTGTTCACCTTGCGCTCGAAAATATATCTTCGCCACATGATTAGTCGAACTTACGATTGATGTATGTTCTGTCTTGAATAGACTTTGAATGAATCAATAAAACCAGCATAGATAAACTTAAACTATGCTGGTTTTAATGTTTGCGTTCACAAATTATATACTGTCTGCACATGCAGTTTCAGCCTCCAGTGTGCGCGTTTTTTTGCTGATAGATTCGTCGAAAATACACACTGTTTATCCACTGCTTCTCACAGGGCATAATCGCCTGCAATACAGGTATCTATGCTGCGACCATCACTCTGGCCATGCCTGGATTCAGTCCGAATTCGTAGGGTGTAGGAACAAATTCCAGCGGGTATTCCAATGACAGATCTTTCAGTGGTTTGTCGGATTGTATGAAATGATACAGGTCGTGATGGGAAAAGTGTTGTTTGTTCCAGGGATCTTTGTTGATGACGATTAACGCTTCTTGCTGATTACAGTTGGACGCTTTCCATAAGAACAGCACTGGGTTATCGCTGTGGCTGATGAGATTGAGTGGCCCATCTTCCTGGAACACCTTATATTCAGATTTAAAAGCATTAACCTGGGTGATAAAGTCGGTTAAATCGACATCGGTTGTCTCCCAATCTTCGGGGCAGGAGTCGATGACACTCAGCGCTTTTTTAAAACCAAACTCATAACCCATTGGCATCATCACTCCAGCCGAGAAGACTGCGGCGAATAGGTAACGCTGTTTTTGTGCTTCTATATTATTGTCGGACTCATGGAATAAGCGCTCAGTATCATGACTCTCTGGAAAGCTGATTGAGGGTACGACGCTGGTTCTGAATTGGTGGTATTGATCAATCAACCACGGGCTGCTGAAATCCCACCATTTGGAGCTGTTGAAGATATAGTCGAATCCGGCTTGAGCAGTTTCTCTGCTTTGTTGTTCGGTACAGCCTAAGGTTTCGGCTGTGAACATGATATCCGGGTGCCTGGATTTGATATCCTGGATTAACCGACTCCACAGTTGACTGGGAATCTGATAGGCGGCATCACAGCGAAACCCCTTAAAACCCAGGTCGATAAAATGTTCCAGTATACTCAGAAAAAACTGGTACAAGCCTTCTGGATCACTGGTATGTTCGTGGTCAAAACGAGCGAGATCGTACCAGACTACTTTTGAGCCATCGTCTTCAAGACAAAACGGGTGTTCGATATTGCCGTGCTCATCGCGCATAAACCATTGAGGATGCTGATTGATCAATTCTGAATCAATCGCGCAGTGGTTGATCACTAAATCGGTCATCATGCGCACACCATGATTTTGTTCGGCTTTACTAATGATCGTTTTTAGCTGTGCATCGGGCGTTTTTTTCGATTGTTTGCTGATTAATTTCGGGTTTAGTTGAAAATAATCGGCAATTGAATACAGACTGCCGGATGCGCCGGTTTTTTGCACTGGATTGACAAAAATCCAGTCAAAACCCATTGTGGCGGCGCGTTCGATATGGCTATCCCACTGTTTGAATTCTCCTGCCAGTAATGGGAACAGGTTATATAGTTTAATCATCGTTATTATTTATTGTTGTGTTTTCTTGTAAGGTTTTTTGTAAAGCGATATGGAATGCTTACAGACTCAATATTTGAAAATTTGGTAACTACGTCAGCGTAATTTGTAAACTGATGCTATCTATAACGTACTCATTAGTCGTTATTAGCGATATAGTCGTAGATATTGAGATAATGTTGGCCAGGAAGACGCCACGAATAATCAGTGCGCATGGCATTGATTATCAGGTCGCGAAAATGCTCAGGGTATTGGTAGTAACAGCTGATTGCACGTGATAAAGCGGATTCAATGCCGGGATCATCGTAGTCGTTAAAGACAAAACCATTGCGTTCGTGTAACGGCTTGTCGTGTGCGTTATCTTTGTCGAAGACAGTATCAGCCAATCCGCCAACTGCGCGCACCACGGGTATCGTGCCATATTTCATTGCGATCAACTGAGTCAACCCGCACGGTTCGAACAGACTGGGCACAATCATCATGTCAGATCCCGCATAAATCAAGTGCGCCAAATCTTCATCAAAACCGACTTCGATATGACAATCCGGGCTGTCATTCAGATGACGTTTGAGTTCCCAGAAATAATTGTTGATGTCCTGATCCGGACTGGAGCCAAGCAAGACAAATTGTGAGTCATTATTGAGTGCATAAAACAGCGCATGTCGAACCAGATCGAGACCTTTTTGTGGGTCTAAACGACCAATGAAAGCAATAATTGGCTTGTTGCTTTCAGCCAGTAACAAGCGCTGTCTAAGCGCGTGTTTATTGGCATATTTATCATCAATATTATCAACAGTGTATTGCACCGAAATGTGTTCATCGATTTCCGGGTTCCAGGTGTCATAGTCGATGCCGTTGACAACGCCACCATACTTATAATGGTGTCTGTGCAGAGTCGGTTCCAGGCCAAAGCCCTGTCCACCGTCCTTGGTTTCACCAGCATAGCGGGGTGAGACTGTGGTGATAAAGTTGGAGTAAACCACACCGCCTTTCATTAGATTCAATGCATGTGGGATAGTGTTATCGAGTAAGCGGTCATAATGAAAATAATAGTCTGGGCGACACAAACCGGTTGCATCCAACAAGAAATCACCGGTAACACCCTGATGTTTATAGTTGTGTATGGTAAAGCACACACGTGGCTTGGTCATGCCGATGTGTTGATAAATCTCATAGAGTAATACCGGTACCAGGGCCGTTTGCCAGTCATGGCAATGAATGATGTCGGGGTGCTTGCCAGACTTCAGCATAAACTCCAGTGCCGCTCTGGAGAAGAATGCAAAACGTAAAACGTCGTCATCAAAACCATAGATGGCACCACGGTTAAAAAAGTTTTCTGGCGAATGCGGCTCGATGAAAAAGCATTTACGATCATGGACAAAGCCAAACCAGACTGTGCAATGCACGTGACCGCCATACCAGGGAACCCAAAGATCGTCATGTGTGACACACAAGCCCCAGATGTGGTCGTAACGCATGCTGTCATATTTCGGTAGGATAATTTCAACGTTGTTGCCGCGCATTTCCAGTTCCCGGCTCAATCCGGTGACAACATCGGCTAATCCACCAACTTTGGCAAGCGGTGCCAGCTCCGGGGTGATTTGTACGATGTATTTTGGCGCATGTTGCGGCCCTGGGGGTTGGTATTGATCAGCTGATCCCTGGTTATCGGCTTGTAATTCCTCTTGTAGTGGCGCCGTGTTTGAATTTTCCGGGATCGGGGGTGTAATGGAATCGGTTTTTTCCACCGGTGCAGGCGTTAATGCCAGTGGTGCATCTGGTTCCTCATAGAGCGCTGTTTTGACTTTATCAACCTGTTTGGCAGTGGGTTTTGGGCTAATTGATTTGGCTGTCTCTGCAATAGTTGATTTTGTTGCATCTTTAGCCTGAGTCTTTTCAACAGTCGTTGCTTTTTTTACTTCTAACTGCCCAGCTTTTGATTGCATTGTTGGGGTATTTCTTGGTTTTGCTTTGCTTTGGCTTTTCGATACGCTAGCCTTGGTTTTGCCTGTAGCTTTGTTCTTGCTTGTCTTGGATTTGGAATGCTGATTGCTGCTGTGTGATTTCAGCTCGTTAACTTTTGGTTTAGCAGATGCTGCTGAAGATGTTTCTTTGTCTCCAGTCGGTTTCGCTTTTGTATTGGCGCTTTTGTCTGTTACGCTACTGCTGGCCTTGGTTTGGCTGGAATTGGCTTTATTTTTGTTGGAGGTTTTATTTATCATCTGCTAATACAATGTTTGGGTGTTGTCCAACTTGGGAGCGGGGATTTAATCATATCCGCATCTTGACTTGTCTTTTTGTCCGTCTTCTGCGTTGTAGCAACAGTTGCGCAGCCCAGCTATGCGCCTGTTTCTACGCCCCCGTAATAAATACGGGGCAGGCTTTGAATACGAACAAAAATACGGCTTCAAGATGCGGATATAATTAAATCTTTGCTCCTTAGGATTTAATTTTCTGGAGAACAGTAGTTCCGAAAATCAATGCCGGGAAAGATGTTGTCTATTTGTTCGAGAGCGGTGACAGACAGCTCGTCAATAGTGTTGTTATGGATAGTATCATGTAAATAATTAAATCTGGCAAGTTGGTCTGTAATCCTTTTGCGTGCGTATTCAATTGTGGTGCCGGATTTCATGATGAACGGCCAATCTGATGCTTGAGCAAGCAGTAAAGACCGGGCTGCCTGGTTCAAAGCTCTTTCCAATAGCGAATGATGTGTAGCATTAGCAAATTCTGATGCCAGCGTTTCCATTTTTCTGGCGGCCTGGTGCAGGTGTGGGTATATCCAGTCATTGGTTTCATTGATCCAGAAACTGGAATAACCTTGATTTCCCCAGCTCGAAGCCGATGGTGTAGCAACCTGGTTATGTGGGTAAACAGCTAAATAATCACTGCAACTGATCAGTTTTATACCATCGTTTTGTTGATTTGTTAGCCGTAAAACCTGGTCCAGCCAATGTGGACCTTCGAACCACCAGTGTCCGAACAACTCAGCATCATAGGGTGCGACGATCATTGGTGGGCGATCCATCTGCTCATTCAGCTGATTAATTTGAGCTTGGCATTTATCGATAAAATCCTTGGCATGTAACTGAGCTTTTTGCAGTGCTTGCCGCGGTTGATAAATTTGTTTTGCAGCATCGCCACCGGTGATCCGGTGATATTTTATACCGGTATGGACGCGGGTTTTGTCATCAAGAATGTAAGGGGCGATATAGTCCAGATCGAGGTCGAAACCGATATCACTGTAATATTCACGGTAATCAACATCCCCAGGATAACCCTCTTGAGCGCTCCATACCTGGCGCGAGGAATCCGGGTCGCGGGCAAAGACTGCAACGCCATTACCGCAATCAAGCGGAGCATGAACGCCGTAATCTGGATGTTGAGTGGCGTGCATAACGCCGTGAGTATCGGTAAAAAAATACTGGATACCGGCATCAGCAAGTAACGATTCCAGTCCTGGGTAATACGCGCATTCGGGAAGCCAGAAACCAGTTGGTTTCCAGCCAAAATTGCTTTCGAAAGTAGCCATTCCAACATTGATTTGATTACGTACTGCGCTTTCGCTGGTACTCAGCAATGGTAAAAAACCATGCGTTGCCGCACTGGTGATTAACTCAAGATTTCCCGCTTGATGGTGTTGTTTAAATGCAGTTAACAAGTCGCTGTTATATCGACGCTGAAAGCTATCCAGTGTGTTGTTAAAAAAACGCCGATACAATCGCGCCAGTTTTTGATAAGGAGGATTATTGCGGGTCCTGCCAATTTCCTTATCAGCCAGTTCCAGTAGTTTGTGAAGATGTTTAAGATAGCGGGACAACAATAACTCATCGCGCAGCATGGAAATCAAGGTAGGCGATAAAGACAGTGTCAGTCGGTAATCAACCCGATCTTGATGCAGACGATCCAATGTGTTGAGCAATGGAATATAGCATTCAGTGATGGCCTCGAAAAACCAGTTTTCTTCAAAAAAATCAGGGTGTTCAGGATGTCGGACATAAGGAAGGTGTGCATGCAGAACGATGCTGAGAAATCCTTTTTCCATGATGATTAGGAATACAGGTTTTGACCAGAGAAAATGCTGGCTGCGTAGTGTGAATTCAGAGTTGTTTTGTTTGTTAACTGAGGATGCAATTCTTTTTCATGCAATGTTTGCTGAATCAAGACATCAATCAGGTTTTCATCATAATCGTTTTCTGAGTGGATGGTGTGTTCTACATCCGTTGTGGTAGTTGCAGACACTAACAGTGCCTTAGCGTTATTTCGACCGTATTTTGCGAACGATATTTGCTTGATGTTGGCATTGGTCAATGTTTCATCATAGACAGGTTTAGCTATTGATTCTGCTGATTTTTTGCTGTCTTTGACAATGGCGGTCTGCACAACATTTTTTGGTGTGGCGACTATGTTTTGGATTTTAGGTTGCATGCATGCTGCAGGAATATGAATGGTATTTGAGCGGGCTAAAATGTTCCAGCATTGATTCTCATCAAGTGTGCCGATTGTGGCCGAATAATGACTGGCATCGACAGGTAAGCGTATTTTTTGTTGGCTTTGGGTAGAGTTCAGGTTGACGTTAAAACATAATTTTGACGGATCCTGTTTTCTATCCTGGTCATTTTGCCAATAGACTTTCAATAACAATTTTTGGTTACTATCAGTGTGAACATCAATTGATTGTTGATCATCAAGATGCCAATAAGCATAAAGATGGTATGGATCGACAGGTAGAATCACCAGCTCCGAAATGTTACTCGAAATCTGATGGCTAAAGGTGCGGCTAATCCCCTGACTGATCTCAAGCAGTTGTTTGGAGGTCAGTTTGCCAGGGGAGCGCTGTTTTGAATCTGTGGATTTCATTACCGCTTGTATGACATAGTTATTGTTGTTGTTTGTATAGAAAATAGTTTATCTATGAAACCATAAGCACTGTAAGCCCCGCTGAATATTTTTGCAAGAATACATTTCTGGAAAGCAAAATAGGGGGCAATCTGAGCAGTTGCAGATTACGCCAGTTAGAAAATACGTAGGCAAGTGCTGAAAGTATAACCTTGCGTTGATTTTTGCATATGTAAGAAACAAGTTTTTAGTTTTTGGTGTCAGGGTCTTATCGCCACCAATTTTGTATTCTCAGATCGCTATCATCAGGTATTTGCAATAAATAATGATTCTTTTCTGGTAACTCAGCGTAATCTGTAACTGCTCAGATTGCCCTCTATTTTGTACAAGAGCAAGGCGAACGCGCGGAGTTTATAGGTATTAATGAGCACTATCCAGACAGCGATTGGACAAAATAGAGGGTAAGCTGAGTAGTTATCTGTTCTGATTGTCTTGTTTTAGGCAAATAGCTTGATTATTCTTCCCGGCAAATTTTGGTGTTAGCAGTAATTGAAGTACTATGAACAGTGATTTTATCTGAGCTTGAGAATTATGAGTGTACAGAAAAAACAGATTCA
>VAPL011046559.1_pt1 | contig 10455 bp, 10 predicted proteins | sample 3395061 | NCBI WGS metagenome assembly VAPL01 (sample SAMN08290444, study PRJNA428436) | hydrothermal vent metagenome | isolation source: Deep-sea hydrothermal vent chimney 2 | place: Pacific Ocean: Juan De Fuca Ridge | depth 2182 m m
CAATTCAGCAACCGTTCCTCCTGTACAACTCTTAAAAAGCGCGCACGAAATAACTTGAACAATTAACGTATCTTGCGGTACAACCAGCAATGCGCCTGTTTTAACGCCTCGCAATACCAACTCGATATAAATCGCTCAACGGTAGCCGCGTGAAGCATCAGTAAAGCCACCTTATCTCGCGGAATTTGAGTTGATATTTTGTGGGATTTGAAGGAAGCGGCTTTAGCCGCGACATCGGCCTATGTCGCGGCTAAAACCGCTGGAACAAAGAAATATTCTTTTAGAAATAAAAAGATGGGTTACAACAAAATCTCATCAACATCTATAACTTGTCGATTTTACACAATGAGATCAGGTTGTCTAAAGTGATGGAAAAGCAATGGGTTGTGTTTGTACAACCCGAGACATTCAGAATGCTCTTCCTGGATCAGGATTTAAACTTCAAGCTGATGCTATCCAGCGTCAAAATGGGCTTTGGCTGCACCGTTATCAAGGACTTCTTTGACCGTATCGGCGGCACTCAATAGTGTTGGCTGGATACCCAGGTGTTTTAGAATAGCGGCTCCACTATAGATGATGCTGTTGCGTGTGTATCCATTTGCACCTTGCAAGGCGGCAATGCCCAATTGCGCAGACAGTTGTGCTGCTGCGTTCATAGCATCTGCAGCTGGGGAATTAGTGTTATCTTCTGCTTTCAGATGGTTTGGAATAGGTTGGGCTCGCTGATCGCTGCTGATATTGCAATACTCGGGGAGCAGATCAATGGTGGTTCCATTAAATGACTCAGTATAACTAATCATTTTGCTCTGATCTCGAAGTGATGGCGTAATTCCACCCTCAACACCTTTGATTAACAGCGCTGTATCAAAACCAGCAAACTCAGCCAACAGACTATAAACCCGTGGGTAGGCCTTATGCACATAGCTGGTAATTAAATGGGTTTTTAATTGCCCACGAATTGGCCCAATGGTGCGTTCCGAGGTCGCTATTACTGGACGCTTAACCATTAGCGTTCGCAGTGGAATCAACGCATTGAGGCCGGGATTATAACAAGACTGGTCGATATAACTCCAACCAATTGCAGGTTCAGCAAGTTGATTGGCTGCTTGTTGTGAGGATAGCGCAACATTTTTACCGGCAGCTTGGAGCACTGCATGATGGGTGATGCCAAATTTAGGCGCAACTGTTTTCAAACCTTCTGAAACAGTTTTAATACCCAATGCGGCAAGCACAGCTGGTAAAAATGGCGACGCTGGCAGGTGTCTGCTAAAGCCATTATATGGATCCGATAGAACGACCACTTGTTCTACTTTGGCAGTGATAATTTGACTGGTATCGAGTAGTGCTTGCTGGATGCCTTTAAATTCCTCGTCTGTTTCACGCTTGACGCGTAATCCGATCAGAAATAATGCGGCTTGCACATCATCCGCGTTACCATCAATAATGCAGCGCATTGCATCACGAGCATCTTCAAAACAAACATCCTTACTCAGCTCAGGGCCGGTACAAATACGCTTAATGACAGAATGCAGAATTGAGGGATCATCAAACGCCATTTAGTCAAACGCATCAATACGTTGCAAATGGCGGCTGGCGGACATCCAGGCTCCCAGAACTCCAGCGCTAACTCCTGTCAATAACAGGATCATCAGTTCACTGGCAGTTAAGAAATTGAGTTGAAATGCACTTTCATAGAGTCCAGACAGCTGATCTGCAGGAGACTGTACCGCTATGTATATTCCTGCAACGATGATGCAGGCTATCATGCTGCCGAAAAACCCCAACCATGCACCAGTGTATAAGAAAGGTCGCCGTACAAAGCGATTGGTTGCACCCATCAATTTAGTGATTTCAAGTTCATCATGGCGTGTTTGTAACTCGAGTCGGATGGTATTACCAACAATAAATATCACCGCCAGACAAAACAGAATACCCAATATCCACACCACCCTCTGGCCGATATTAACGATTGACTGCAGGCGTTTCACCAGCATCAGATCAAGTTGAACTATGTCCACGTCAGGAAACTGTCGCAACTCAGTCATTAGTTGATTGAGCTCGCTAGTACTACTCAGCTGGTCAATAGGCTGAACCCGCAACACAATCGGTAACGGGTTTTCTGCCAGCGCTGTAATTGTCTCTCCAAAACCACTATAGTCTTTTAGCTCATTCAGGCCTTGCTCTTTGCTGATTATATTCACATCAGTAATATCGATGCGCTGCCTGATTTTTTTAGACAGTTTTTCAGCACTGGATTGATTGACATCTGTTTGCAGGAAAACGGTCAATTGTGTACTTTCTCCAAGCCCACGACTGGCATCGGAAATATTTTGAATCGCAAGATAAAATGCGGCTGGTAATGCCAGGGCAATGGCAATAACCATAATATTTGCCAGTGTTGCAACCCGTTTTTGACTGAGCTGTCCAAGACTGTTGAGCGCGGCACGTAAGTGTAGAATCAGATAATGTTTCATTGTAACTACTCAGCTTACCCTCTATTTTGTCCAATCGCTGTCTGGAAAGCGCTCATTTATACCTATAAACTCCGCGCTTTCGCCTTGCTCTTGAACAAAACAGAGGGTAATCTGAGCAGCTACGGATTTTGCGGTGTAGTTATGTTTCATTATTGTTTGAATCCTGATCAGCAAACAGCAACTAAGCTGCCGTGTCATTGATTAACACACCATTTTCCAGCACCAATAAACGACTGTCGACTGCTTCGATCAGTTGCTGATCATGTGTTGCGATCAATATAGTAATGCCAACTTGTTGCAGTCGCACAAACAATGACATGATTTCCAGCGCCAGTTTTGAATCCAGGTTTCCGGTTGGCTCATCCGCAATAATCAGTTTGGGTTTGTGTACCAGTGCTCTGGCAATACCCACGCGTTGTTGCTCACCACCAGACAAGGACAAAGGATAACGCTGTTCTTTATCAAGCAAGCTGACCAGATCAAGAGACGCGCTGACACGACCGCGGATTTCATCGGGTTCATAACCTGAGACAATCAATGGCAAAGCCACATTTTCAAACACTGTTCGCTGTTCCAGAAGTTTATAATCCTGGAAAATCATCCCCAGTTTGCGACGCACATGAGCGATTTTCCGAACCGGCAAACCACTCAGGTTTTGCCCGTCCAGAATAATTTGCCCCTGTGTAGGACGTTCCATTAAGGCTATTAGCCGAAACAAGGTGCTTTTGCCTGCTCCAGACGGCCCGGTAATAAAGGCCATCTCTGCTTTTTTCAGAGAGAAATTGATACGATTCAGTGCTTCAACACCGCCTGGGTATCTTTTGACAACATGGCTAAGCTGTAACATAAATTCAGTTAATTATTAAACAAAGCATCAATAAAACGCCGCGCATCAAAATCCTGCAAATCATCAATGCCTTCACCGACGCCAATAAAGCGCAACGGTTTACCGAGATTTTTAGCCAGCGCAAAAATCATTCCACCCTTGGCCGTGCCATCCAGCTTGGTCAACACGATTCCACTGACATCCACCACTTTATTGAACTGTCTGGCTTGTTCCAATGCATTCTGACCAGTACTGGCATCGAGCACCAGCAACACTTCATGAGGAGCATCAGGGTCTAATTTACCCAAAATGCGCTTGATTTTACTCAGCTCATCCATCAAATTGGTTTTTGTATGCAATCGTCCTGCTGTATCTGCAATCAACACATCCACTTTCTTGGCTTTTGCTGATTCACAAGCATCGTAAACGACGGCTGCTGAGTCAGCCCCGGAATGTTGAGCAATGACAGCAATCTCATTGCGTTTACCCCATTCCTGAAGCTGTTCAACGGCCGCTGCGCGGAATGTATCACCAGCCGCAAGCATCACTGATAAGCCTTGTTGTTTTAAGCGTTTGGCCAATTTGCCGATGGTTGTGGTCTTCCCAACGCCATTGACACCAACCACCAGAATTACGAAGGGTCTAATCTCATTTTCAGCAATAGCCAGTGGCTGACTGACTGGCTCTAACATTTGATACATTGTCTGCTTTAAAGTATCGGTTAACGCATTTGGGTTTCCATTCGCATCGCCAGCGCTTTGCTTGACAGCATTAATGATGTCTTGCGTTGCATCAATACCAACATCAGCCATCAACAAACTGGTTTCTACGTCCTCAAGCCATTCAGCATCAACTTTATCGCGTCCCAGTAACTGACTAAAAACACCCGACATTCCACCACGGGTTTTGCCCAACTGCTTGCTCAGACGTTCAAACAGGTTTTCCGGTGTTGGTGGGACATATTCTACGGGAACTGCACCCACTTTGGCGCCTGCAACAGGCTCTTTGTTTACTGGAGGCTGCAGATTGTCTCTTGCCTGAGGCGCTTGGTCTCTGAGTTCAGTACGGTTATCCTGATAACGTAACCAGAACCAGATGTAGAGCAATGCCAGTAACAAGGCTAATGCGATTGTGCTATGTGCTAGTCCCAGTTCAAGCAGATTTTTACGATACAAGCTTGTTGCAATTCCAGAACCTATTTGTAATAACAAAAACAGGCTGAGTAGATTTCCTGCGACACGGACACGTTTTGGGTTAGCACCAGACGTTGAACGTAAGGCAACAAAACTTAGCCAAAGGAAAACAATCAACCCTGCCACGCGATGTGTCCACAAGATAGCGATGCGCGCCTCTTTGGACAGCGCATTAATCCGTTCAAGTCCAAACTTGAATGCTTCTGGAAACCCTTGTATATAGTTAGCGTTAGGCCACCACTGGCCATTGCAGGTCGGGAAATCCGGGCATGCTGAATAAGCAAAATTGGCACTTACCCAGCCACCAAGCATCACCTGAACAAACAACAGCAGTAGACCGAGTATGACAACGATGCTGCCAGAATGATTTTCTTGCAAACGAGTTGCATGTGGGTTTGCTCTTAAATACAACCAGAACAAGCTACCAAACAAAGTAAAACCCAGGAGTAAATGCCCGGTGACAACAACCGGTGAAAGCATGCGCGTAATAGTCCACATACCAAGCACGATTTGAGTGCCAAATAATGCCAACGAAAATAGAGAAATACTGACTAAAGCACCTCGGGATTGTTTTCGAAACAATGCCAATAGTGGCAGCAATAACAGTGTAAAACCCAAGCCAACAGCAACAAAACGATGTGCCATATGCTTCCAGGCACGTACTTCGCTGAAATTAAATCCAGGGAATTTTGCCAAAGCATCTTTGTCGACTGTGGATTCACTGGGAATCACCATATCACCGATACAGCCAGGAAAGTCAGGACAGGCCAGCCCGGCGCGTGACAAGCGCATATAACTGCCTGAAACAACAACAATCAGGCATAACAGCATACAAAACAGTATAAATTTTCTCATATTCTAATTTTTATTGATTGGGAATGGGAATTAAATAATATGTACATTATGGCGCAGGATTTTTGTTTGTCTTCAAAGCCTGCCCCGTATTTATTATGGGGGCGTAGCAACAGGCGTATAGTGAGCGATGTCACTGTTGTTACAACGCATAAGACAGACAAAAAGACAAGTAACAATGTGCACGTTATTTAATTTCCATTCCTTAGGTACTCAGCCGATTCTTGACGTTCTAAATAATCGAGAGAGATCTTTTTTTGCTTTATAGGGGTCAAAATCCGCGCTATACCATAACATGATATTCCCGAGTGGATCGCGTAACACAATGGTGCCAGCATCAATCGGCGAGGGAAGTACTGTTGATAGTTGATTAAACAAGGATTGACTGCCGACAGCATAGAGTAAATAGTCATCATCAATTGCTGGTTTCAGCTGTGTTGCAATCGTAGTGTTGGTAAACACTACAACGCGACGCAATCGCATTAAATTCTGGTTCAACATAATCCACAGCTGATGTGAATGATACAGCGCTTTCGCGCAACGTTCATCACAACTGTTGACTTGCTCCGGTATGATATGAATAAACACCCAATGATCATCCAGCTCACTGAAATGTTGTTGGGAAAAATCACCAAATGCGGTTAAATCATTTTTCTGTAGCTGTAGAGGTGGAGTAATCAAGGTGCCGTAGTTTTTGTAACTACCGATCCACTGTGGGTTCATGTAAAAGAGAATAGCCGCCACAATTGGAAGTGCCGACATCAACAGCATCAGCACAATGGTACGACGATTTCTTTTTTGTTGTTTATCGCTGTTTGTCATTATTATTTCGCCACAATCTCCAGAAACTGATGCAAATTAAAGTAATCGCTAAAGCGAACCATTGTACCGCATAGGCAACATGTTTCTCAGGCAGAATATTCGGTGTAAAACTCCAATCCCGCACAAAACCAGCCTCCAATTTAGGATCCATCAACAACAGATAATCTACAACAGGATAATTCAAAGCAGTCGATAAATGTTCAGCATCAAGCTCAAGCAATATCAATGGCCAATTCTCTGTTGCTGATTGTGTGGAACCGGAAAAGTGATATCCCAGGCCTGGAAAATTGTTAATCACGCCTTGCAATTGATATAATTGATCAGGACAATCCAGATATTGTTGATCAGGTTGCCGATTAGCATGCATTGGAATCCAGCCACGATTGACCAATATTGACTTAATAGCTGTGCCAGGGTGAAACGCTGTAATCACATGAAAACCAGGTTGACCCTTGAGCATTTTATTGTCCAGTAACAGTTGATGCTGACAATCAAATTGACCACTGATATAAACCGGCTGAAAACGCAGCATCGCCAAGTGATCACTATCCACTTGCAACTGAACCGGCGCGCGCGACAGCTGATCAGCCTGCTGATCCATTAACAGCTGTTTCTCGTCTGCACGCTGCAATTGCCAGAAACCCAGGCCCGTAAGAACACACACTAGAGCCAGAAACGCTGTAATGGAAATCAATCTATTCATGTTCTCTACAGTACAACATCCTTAAACTATCAAAACAATTAAGAATCCGGCATTTGTGTTCTAATAAATTCATATAACTACTCAGCGTAATCCGTAACTGCTCAGATTGCCTACTATTTTGTTCAAGAGCAAGGCGAAAGCGCGGAGTTTATAGGTATAAATGAGCACTTTCAGACAGCGATTGAGCAAAATAGTGGGTAAGCTGAGTAGTTACGAACTCATTTTATTTTTCGACAGTAAAGAGTAGCATGTTTTGATTGCTTCGATTTTACTTGAAAACATGCTTAAACCACTCACTGGGATATAAGTACCTGAGCATAGTTATTTAATTTCCATTCCTTAAACACATTGTATTTCCGTTCAATAGCGAGGTGTTAATTATGCGGCGTATTCTATTCAACATTCTTTTAATTTTATCAGCTGTCTTGCTGATTGGCTGCCAGCAGAACAGCGTAATGCCCGATGAAGTTGCACGTGACTACTGGAATGCAGTGCAATCAGGTAATGCCAATACGCTGAAAAACCTAACCATTAATAACAAAGGTGTCAACGAAGAAAGGGTGATGAGTTCGCTGCACCTGAAAAGCTTCAAAATCAGAAGAACAATTATTGAAGAAAACAATGCGATTGTCGAGGTTGATCTGGAATTAGAAAATACTGGTTCTGTCCCTGTTCCGATCGATACGATACTAATCAAGCAAGATCAATCCTGGCTTGTCGACCATAAAACCACGCTGGCATCATTGCGCAGAAAAAGCGATATCGGCGATGCCATTGCAGAATTGCACAAATTCAGCAGACTGTTTTCCAGGGAATTAGATCAATCACTTAATCAGCTAGAGCAACAAGCACCCGCCATTCGCAAAAGCTTGGTCGACTTGATGCAAAAAATCACAGCGCGAGCACCTGTTCTCAAGAAAGAATTGGAAATCCTGATTGAGGAAATCGATAAGACAGTCAAGCCGTTGATAGAAAAACAAAATCAATCTCCCAATCAAACGAAAAAACGGTTGGACAAAACACCAGCATCTAATTCGAGTACGCTATAAATCGCTATCTTGTGGGGCTTTTATTCAAATTCCATCGCTGAACTTTCCAGATTATTAGCACTCTGATGATAAGAGTGCTAAAATTTACGCATACTATTTAATTTGAGTGAGGTGCCTTCAAGATGGGACAGCTTATAACAGCAAACAATTTACCTTCGCCAATTGGCTCTTTTCAAGCCTATCTGGCAATCGTCAATGGTTTTACCAAACTGAGTGCAGAACAAGAGCATGATCTTGCATGTCGTTTTCGCGACGACAATGACCTGGAGGCAGCGCAACAGTTAATCCTGGCCAATCTGCGCCATGTGCCATTCATTGCCAGAAGCTATTCAGGCTATGGCTTATCAGAACCAGACCTGGTGCAAGAAGGCAACATCGGATTAATGAAAGCACTGAAACGCTTTGACCCAGATCATGGTGTGCGCTTGATTTCTTTTGCTGTCCACTGGATTCGTGCTGAAATGCATGAATTTATCATTCGCAACTGGCGCATTGTAAAGATTGCTACAACCAAAGCTCAGCGTAAAGTTTTCTTTAATCTCAGAAAATCAAAAAAACGACTGGGCTGGCTATCAGAGACAGAAGCACAACAGATAGCCAAGAATCTAGACATTAAAGTCGAAACATTACGCCAAATGGAAGGGCGAATGGAACGCTCAGATATGGCTTTCGATGCTTCAGCTGATGACACTGAACAAGCCAATCAGTTTTACCCATCCAACTATCTGGAACACGGGGCACCGGATCCATCTACACATGTTGAGGAAGTGGAACTAAAGCATTTGCGCTCTACAAACCTGAATTATGCACTCAGTGAGCTGGACGAAAGAAGCCGGGAAATCGTCAGACAACGCTGGTTGTCTGAAAACAAATCAACACTGCATCAATTAGCAGACCAGTATCAGGTATCGGCAGAACGTATCCGCCAGCTGGAAAATAATGCATTGAAAAAATTAAAAAAAGGAATGCCTGATAACTTTAGTGTTGAATTCTAATCGCGCTTTCAGTAATGACATAGTGATGATGACAGAACGTTGGAAGCGTTTAAGCAAAATTTTTGCTTTACTAACTAATCCATCGTTAATTACAAGGGGTCGGGTCAAAGAAGACTGCGGCCTCCTCGTGATCCGAGAGAAATCCTGCTAGTTTGATTTCACTTAAGTATTTATCTGCTTGATTCTCAGAATATTCAGCAACGATTGAAAACCACATACTCAGCTTCTGCTTCCTTTAGCTGTCCAGCTTCCTTGAGAACGCATTTATGATGAAGGCGGTCTCCTTGGCTTTCACTGCCTCTCGCCCGTCTTCTGAAAGCAAAGTTGGGTTGAGTTCCAGTCTATACAGTTCCTCAACCCAACCTACCGCACTTTTGCCTTGCTCTTGGACAAAATAGAGGGCAATCTGAGCAATTACTGATTACGCTGAGTAGTTACCTATCTTCTACTGATATCAATCTATAAGCCCCAAGCGATTGCTGCATGATATTTTAGGTCGTTTTTTTCAGTTTCTGATGAGTTATATTCATTATAAAAACCGAGTTTGATGGCCAATCCTTTAACATAACCTAGCGTATGCGCCCATTCAAATGTCGTTACATTCCTATATTCCCCTGCATCTGTAATTGATGGATGTAAAAAATTATCTAATGTGAGAGTTTGTTTCTCTGAAATATTCCATAACAAATGCAAACCGAGCAACCCCTCCAGATCTAGATTATTGTCGGGTTCCCTCACTTCATATACAACGCTTACACCTACACGAGTCGCCAATTCCAGATGCTTGTTTTTTGAAAATTGATAACCTGACCCTGCGGCCAATCTGCCACGATAATCCCAATCTTTAAATTTATCCCAATCAAAACCAGCATGAGCAAAATAAAACCATGGGGAGTCATATAAATACCAGTCTTTAAGTAAATCTGCTACTAATACATTGCTGGTAGTTTTATGATCGTTGTGTTTATAAATATAAAATGATTTAAAATCCCATCTATCTTCATCATCTTCAAAATGAGTGCTAAGTCCTAAACGAAAGCTTGTATTGTTTGTAGAGCCAGAAGCACCATGGAAACCGACATCAACCGACCTATCCCAGTCAACTAATAGCCCAGTATCAAAAAATCCTTCATCGACAGGTTTAGGTTCAACACTTTTATTATTTTCTGCATTTTCGATTGCGTGTAAATCAATAGAATCGAGATTAGCAATTGACGATTTGTTAATAATTAATATTCCTAAAGATGGATGTTCGATAATAAGCGTGTTTTTGGTTTTATTCTTGATAATAACATTTAGAGAATCGCCGTTATTAAGCTGAATAACCTGACAATAACTTATAATAGGAAAACAAGTTACAGCTAGTGCAAAAAAAATATAAATGTTATTCATAAGACTACATTTCAGGCATTAGATTAAACATAATGAAAAACCTTAGAAAACTGGTAGTGGTAAATATATAAGTGGTATTTAAGTCATTAGCAGTGAGGAAGTAGTTCAGTGTTATAACGATGCAGAAAGAGCTTTAAACAGATCTCGTG
>VAPL010169491.1_pt1 | contig 10453 bp, 12 predicted proteins | sample 3395061 | NCBI WGS metagenome assembly VAPL01 (sample SAMN08290444, study PRJNA428436) | hydrothermal vent metagenome | isolation source: Deep-sea hydrothermal vent chimney 2 | place: Pacific Ocean: Juan De Fuca Ridge | depth 2182 m m
CAAACTCTTTGTTTAATTTTTGCATAAACAGCAAGGAAATTTCTTCATGCTTGATGTTGGTAACCAAACTATGCTCTAAGGTATGAGAAAAAGGACCATGCCCGATATCATGTAATAAAATTGCAATTAGCAAAGCCTCTTCTTCTTTATTAGAAATTTGTACAGTTTTTGTTTTTAAAACTTGTAAGGCCTTTTGCATCAAGTGCATAGCTCCAAGAGCATGTTCAAAACGAGTATGGTGTGCTCCAGGGTATACAAAATACGACAAACCCATTTGTGAAATACGTCTTAAACGCTGAAAATAAGGATGTTCAATAATATCGAAAATTAATACGCTCGAAATGTTAATAAATCCGTAGATTGGGTCGTTAAAAATTTTAAATTTGTTCAATCAAATAATTTTAAAATTCAATACAAAAATAGACGTTTAATTTTAATATCATATAACAAAGGAATGAATGCAATAAAAATACTCTGGGTAGATGATGAAATTGAATTATTAAAACCTCACTTATTATTTTTAGAAAAGAAAGGTTATAATATGTTCACCTGTAATAATGGTGCCGAAGCCATTGACAAAGTAGATGAAGAAAATTATGATATTGTTTTTTTAGACGAAAATATGCCAGGCCTTTCAGGTATTGAAACACTTTCTCAAATAAAAGCAAAGCTTCCTAACCTTCCAATAGTAATGATTACTAAAAGTGAAGAAGAATATATTATGGAAGAGGCTATTGGCGCTAAAATAGCCGATTATTTAATTAAACCTGTAAATCCGAATCAGATATTATTAAGTCTGAAGAAGAATTTAGACCATTCTCGCTTAGTTTCTGAAAAGACAACTTCAACCTATCAACAAGAGTTTAGAAAAATATCATTAGATCTTGCTATGGTCAATACCTATGATGAATGGATAGATTTATATAAAAAATTAGTGCACTGGGAAATAGAACTAGAATCTATTGCTGACCATGGAATGATAGAAATTTTGGAAAGTCAAAAAAATGAAGCGAACTCTCAATTCTTTAAATTTATCAAAAACAACTATCAAGGTTGGTTTGAAGGAGAAGATAGGCCTTTGTTATCACATCATTTGTTTAAAGAAGTTGTTGCTCCTCAAATTAATAAAGAGAGAGGAACTTTATTGGTTGTTATTGATAATCTTAGATATGACCAACTTCGAGTATTAGAACCTGTTATAAATAATTATTATAAAAAAGAAGAGGAAATACCATTCTATAGTATTTTACCAACTGCAACTCAATATGCTAGGAATGCTATATTTTCAGGATTAACACCTCTTGAAATGGAAAGAAGACATCCAAATTATTGGAAAAATGATATTGATGAAGGAGGTAAAAATTTATTTGAAAATGATTTTTTAATTGCGCAATTAAAACGATTAAATTTAGATATTAAGCATGAATATTATAAAATAACAAACATGCCTAAAGGGCGAGAATTGGCTGCAAATTTTGCAGGCATAAAAAACAATGACCTTACCGTTGTCGTTTATAATTTTGTGGATATGCTTTCACATTCAAGAACTGAGATGGAAATGATTAAAGAATTGGCAAGTGACGATAAAGCCTACCGCTCTTTAACATTGAGTTGGTTTAAGAATTCCCCATTGTTAGAAATGATACAAAAGGCGCAAGAATATGGATTAAAATTAATCATTACTACTGATCATGGTACAATTAATACAAAAAACCCAACCAAAGTAGTTGGTGAAAAGAATATTAGCGCCAATTTACGCTACAAAACAGGTAGAAGTCTATCGTATAATGATAAAGATGTATATGCTGTTAAAAATCCTAAAGATATTCAATTACCAGCTGCACATATGACCAGTTCATTTATATTTGCTAAAGAAGATTTATTTTTTGCGTATCCAAATAACTACAATCATTACGTTAAGTATTTTAAAAACACATATCAACATGGAGGAGTTTCATTGGAAGAGATGATAATTCCGTGTATAATCATGAATCCTAAGTAACGGTTTTTTTAAGAATGAATACTCAATATTAGATTATTAACAAATTGATAAATTCTGTTAAGAATTTTTAATGATTTGATAGCAATTATTCCTTATAAAATGCTCAAATTTGCGCCTTAATTTGACATTTATGAAAAAACATAATTTTAGCGCAGGCCCTTGTATTTTACCTCAAGAAGTTTTAAAACAAGCTTCGGAAGCTGTATTGAATTTCAATAATGATGACTTATCGTTAATTGAAATTTCACATAGAAGTGCTGGGTTTGTTGCGGTAATGGAAAAAGCTCAAAGTTTAGTATTAGAATTGTTAAATTTAAAGAATAAAGGCTATTCAGTATTATTTTTACAAGGTGGGGCTAGTTTAGAGTTTTTAATGATACCCTATAACTTGCTTACTAAAGACGGAAAAGCAGTTTATTTAGATACAGGTACATGGAGTTCTAAATCAATAAAAGAAGCTAAATTGTTTGGTAATATTGATGTCGTTGCCTCTTCTAAGGATAAGAATTACAATTATATTCCTAAAGGTTATACCATTTCTGCTGATGCCGATTATTTTCACTGTACCAGTAATAACACCATTTTTGGAACACAGATGAAATCATTTCCTAAACCCAACGGGTTACTAGTTTGTGATATGAGTTCTGATATATTTTCAAGAACATTAGATTTTTCGCAATTTGATTTGATTTATGCTGGTGCTCAAAAAAATATGGGTCCCGCTGGTACTACTCTAGTCGTAATTAAAGATGCCATTTTAGGAAAAACTGGAAGAACAATTCCTTCAATGCTTGACTATCAGGTTCACATCTCAAAAGACAGCATGTATAATACACCATCTGTTTTTGCTGTATATGTATCTATGCTAACATTACAATGGATGAAAGACCTTGGTGGTATTGCCGGTATAGAAAAAAGGAATGATGCTAAGGCGGCATTGCTTTATGGTGAAATTGATAGCAATCCTTTGTTTCAAGGTGTTGCCGAGAAAGAAGATAGATCGCATATGAATGTTACCTTTACTTTAACGGATACAAGCCTTAAAGAAAAGTTTGATGCGCTATGGAAAGGAGCAGGTATCAATGGTTTGAATGGACATCGTTCAGTTGGAGGATATAGAGCGAGTATATACAATGCTTTACCATTAGAAAGTGTACAAGTATTAGTAGATGCAATGCATAAATTATCTAAATAGATAACATGGTTATTGATGATAAATTTGTCTTATTAAAACAAGTGTTTGAAAATCAAATGCCTGTAAATAAGTTTTTCGGACTGAAAATAATAGAATTAAAAGAAGGATTCGTAAAAGTTTACATTCCATTTAAAGAAGAATTTATAGGCGATTTTATTCAAAAACGATGGCATGGAGGTATTCAAGCTAGTATAGCTGATTCAGCAGGAGGTATTGTAGCTATGACAACTATCGCAATGGATTTGACCGAAAAAGTAAGTACCATTGATATGCGTATTGATTATTTACATGGTTCAGAGCCTAGAGATTTTTACGCTGAAGCGAAAATTATAAAAAACGGAAAAAGAATTATAAAAGCTGATGTTAAATTATATCACGAAGAATCAAAAATTATAGCACTTGCACGTTGTGCATTTAGTGTATTAAGAAAATAACAATTAAAAATAGTATGAAAGTATTAGCAAACGACGGAATTGCAACCAGTGGAGTTATTGCATTAGAAAAGGCTGGTTTTGAAGTAGATTTAACTACAGTTGCTCAAGATCAATTAATAGATTATATAAACCAACATAAAGTTTCTGTACTACTGGTGCGCAGTGCTACCAAAGTACGAAAAGATATCATTGATACTTGCCCGTCTCTAAAAATTATTGGTCGCGGTGGTGTTGGAATGGACAATATAGATGTTGGCTATGCACGCGAAAAAGGATTACATGTAATTAATACCCCGGCAGCTTCTTCACATTCGGTAGCAGAATTGGTATTTGCACACCTTTTCGGAATGGTTCGTTTCTTACATGATTCTAATAGAAATATGCCTTTAGATGGTGATTCTAAATTTAAAGATTTGAAAAAAGCATATGCTAATGGTGTAGAATTAAAAGGAAAAACATTAGGTATATTAGGTTTCGGACGTATTGGTCAAGCAACTGCCAAAGTAGCCTTAGGTGTAGGTATGAAAGTAATAGCTTTTGATCCTTTTTTAGATAGTGCAAATTTAGAGCTAGACTTTTTTGATGGACAGACAATTAATTTTACCATTGATACAATTTCAAAAGAGGCTGTTTTACAACAAGCCGATTTTATTACATTACATGTACCCTCTCAAGATGAATATGTAATTTCAACCAACGAGTTTGAAATAATGAAAGATGGAGCCTGTATTGTAAATGCAGCCCGTGGTGGTGTTATTGATGAAGTTGCTTTGGTTGCTGCGTTGGATAGTGGTAAAATTTCAAAAGCAGCATTAGATGTTTTTGAAAATGAACCTTCACCAGAGGTGCAAATTTTAATGAATCCAAACATTTCTTTAACACCTCATATTGGTGCCGCCACTAGTGAAGCACAACTTAGAATTGGAAGCGAACTGGCAGATCAAATAATTGAAATATTAAAATAAATACTTTTTCTTTAATAAATCCTTTCTTCTGGAAAAGATTTAGAGCAGAAAAGAGTTAAAAATTCGTATGGCTACTGTAAAACCATTTTGTGCTGTAAGAGCTACACGAGATAAAGTAGCCTTGGTTTCATCGCGTTCTTATGAAGCCTACTCCCCTGCTGAATTAAGAGCGCAATTGGATTTTAATCCATTCTCGTTTTTACATATTATCAGTCCTAGTTATAAACACCATGAAGAAATTTCTAGCGAACAACGCTTTCAATTGATTCATGATAAGTATCTTGAATTTAAGGAATTGAATCATTTTTCAAAAGATACTTCGCCTTCTTTTTATATTTATAAAAAAGTAACCACCAATTTTTCATGTTGCGGTATCATAGCGGCCGCAAGTACTCAAGATTATGCCAAAAATATTATTAAAAAACATGAAGAAACCTTACACAAAAGAGAAATTTTATTCGAGAAATACCTAAAAACTACAGGTTTTAATGCAGAACCAGTATTACTTACCTATCCAGATAATACAAAGATTGCATCTATTCTTGAAAAGTATCAAAATACAAGAGCGGAATATGAATTCACTACAGAAAACTTCAAAACACATTATCTGTGGGTCGTTGATACTGTAGAAGATATAAAAATTATTCAGGATGAATTTGAGAAAATGGATGCTATTTATATTGCTGACGGACATCATAGAACGGCATCTTCCTATCTATTGGCAGAAGATTTAAAGAATGAGAATCCGAATCATAACGGAACGGAAGATTATAACTTTTTTATGAGTTATTTAATTCCGGAATCTGACTTACAAATATCTGAATATAACAGATTGATAAAAGATTTAAACGGATTATCAAAAGAACAATTATTGGAAAAATTATCGGTGTTGTATAGAATTGAACACAGAGGGAGTCAATTGTATAAACCTTCAATAAAACATCATTTCAGTATGTATTTAGAAGGTGATTTCTATTCATTATATCTAAAAAAAGAGGAATTTGAAATTGACAATCCTTTAAGCGATTTAGATCCTGATTTACTATATAAAACCATATTGAAACCCATCCTTGGAATTGACGATTTACGAAATGATAAACGCCTAAGTTATTCACATAGCGAGCAAGGAGAGGTTAATCTTAAGAATAGTGTAGACTCTGGTAAATTTGCGATTGCTTTTGGCCTGGTACCTGTTTCTGTAGCACAATTAAAAGCCGTTGCTGATGCAGGGTTGAAAATGCCACCTAAAAGCACCTATATATTACCAAAATTAAGAAGTGGATTGACTATCTATGAGTTTTAGTATGGGGTTGCGTATAGAAAATTATAGATTTGCTGTCAGTTCGAGTAAATTTCTTGACATAGGAAAGAAATTTGTATCGAGAACTTATTAATTTTATAATCAAAACGTTTCTCAATACATTTTTTCACTCCTAAACTCGTAAAAAAACACTCGAAATGACTCGTTATACTTATATCATTGCTATAATTGAACTAAAATAATGAAGGTAACGTTTTAGTCAGGAAAATGATTTAAATAATTGTCCCCTTAAGAATTAATGAGGAACAAAATATATTTTTGTTGCGAAGTTACCGAGCAAAGCTCATTAGGGGTGTTGATAAAGTATCTTCAAAAATTACCAATAATATCCTAACTAATAAAATCAAATTATGAGTATTTTAGACAATCTCAACCATATAAAAAATCAACTACCTGAACACGTAACCTTGGTTGCAGTTTCAAAAACAAAACCTATACAAGCGATACTAGAAGGGTACAATGCAGGTCAAATCATTTTTGGAGAAAATAAAATTCAAGAAATGGTTACTAAATACAATGAATTACCGAAAGATATCAAATGGCATATGATTGGTCATTTACAACGGAATAAGGTAAAATACATGGCTCATTTTGTCGATTTAATTCATGGAGTTGATAGTTTTAAAACCTTAAAAGAAATCAATAAACAAGCTAAAAAACACGAAAGAGTTATCAATTGTTTGCTACAAGCTAAAATAGCCAAGGAAGATACGAAATTCGGACTCTCCTTTACCGATATTGAAAAAATACTAACTTCTGATGAATTTAAAGAATTAGAAAATATAAATATTATTGGTTTGATGGGAATGGCAAGTTTTACTGATGATATGAAACAAGTAAAGGAAGAATTCGATAGACTGACTATCTTTTTTAATGGACTCAAAACTCAAGATTCAAAACTCAATACGTTGTCAATAGGCATGAGTGGCGATTATCCGTTAGCTATTGAATGTGGTAGCACAATGGTACGTATTGGAAGTGCTATTTTTGGAAGGAGATAGTAGATTACTTTCAGACTATTTTTATATCTTACATTTTTTAGTAAACTACTCCCTTATGAGATTATTCAAATTCTTACTGTTGATTCTGATTGTAACAATAACTTGTTGTAAACCAAATGAACCCAATCAGCCTAAATTTGAACACGAAATATTAGAAGGTCAAAAACCTTGGACTAGCGAAAATTTTGAATTGGGAGAAGAAGATTTCACTTTTGCCATTATTTCTGACCTTACTGGTGGAGAACGAAAAGGTATTTTTAGTATTGCTGTAGAACAAATCAACCGATTAGAACCCACTTTTGTACTAAGTATAGGCGATTTAATTGATGGTGGTACTGAAGATTTATTAAAACTCGAAAAAGAATGGGATAGTTTTGATATGAGAGCTTCAAAATTAGAGGTGCCCTTCTTTTATTTAGGAGGCAATCATGACCTTACTAATCCTGTTATGAGAGAATTTTGGAAACAACGATTTGGTCCTCGCTATTATCATTTCCTTTATGAAGATGTATTGTTTTTAATGATAGATTCAGAAGATTTCGAAGAAGAACGCATGAATGAAATTTATCATGCAAGAGCCAAAGCCTTAAAGGTTATCCATGGCGAAGTTGAAGGAAAATATACAGATACCGAATATTATCATATGCCTGAACGTAAAACTGGGGCAATGAGTACTGCTCAATTTGAATATTATAAACAAATATTGAATACCTATCAGAATGTAAAATGGACATTTGTGTTGATGCATAAACCTGTGTGGGCCAGAGCTGATGAAAAAGGATTGGGAAGACTCGAAAAGGTTTTAGAAGATAGACCATATACGGTCATTAACGGACATGTACATTCTTTCTCTCATAGAATAAAAAACAATCGAGATTATATAATATTGGGTACGACAGGAGGCGCCCAAAAAGACGGTGATTCAAAAGCTTTTGACCATATAACATTAGTTAGAATGGCAAAAGAAAAACCTATAATTACGCACCTTAAATTAAGTGGTATTTTAGACGAAACCGGTCATATTCCTCTTGGCGGAGATAGTATTTCTTTTAAAGCAAAGGAATTATAATTCATGGCATCATTATTTGGACATGCACTTGCTTCAATCGCAATTGGCAATAGTTTCTCTAAAACAATTCAAGGATGGAAATTTCGGTTACTAGGTATATTTTGTGCTATTATACCTGATGCCGATGTCATCAGTTTTAAATTAGGGATACCCTATCAAGACTTTTGGGGACATAGAGGTTTTACACATTCCTTTGTGTTTGCTTTAATCTTAGGAGTATTTATTACTGTAATTTTCTTTAGAAATGACATTATCAGTTTAAAAGGGATGGGATATATTGTTTTTTACGCTTTGTACGGCTTCACATAGTATCTTAGACGCACTTACAGATGGAGGTTTAGGAGTCGCATTTTTCTCTCCATTTGATAATTCATGATATTTTTTTCCTTGGAGACTTATAAAGGTTTCTCCAATTGGTATAGCTAACTTTTTTAGTGAATGGGGTAAAACCGTACTGCAAAGTGAATTGATTTGGATTGGCATACCAAGTTTATTATATATCTTTTTTTAGAGGTCAGTATATAAATACCTATCTTTAGTTTCAATAAAAATAAGACATTTATGGATATTTTCAAGGGACAAAACCTCCTAGGGTTCTCCGATCGGTTCAAAACTGATTCAGATTGTAAAAATCGATTTTTGCAGAGCAAAATGAAATGTAGCGTTGCTTTAGCACGCTACCCTCTTGCTATTCTTTTAAAAACAAAAAGAAAACTTTAACAACTATTTGAATATTGATTAAACTTTTACGCTATTTTTTGATTTTTCAATATCAACAGAGTATTTGCCACCACCACTTAATAATAAAAATACTCCCGACAACAATAATGCAAAATCTAATCTTGTTGCGTGTAAAACGTCAAAAACGGGTTTAGTATCAAATTGTGGAATTTTTGTTGTAAAAATAGCCGTTATCATAATAATAATTAACGGAATAGTGGCATATCTTGTAAAAAAGCCAATTAAAACTAAAATGCCACAAATAATTTCAAAGGAACTTGCAAATGCAGATACAAATTCAGGATTTGAAAAACCAATATCTGTAAATTTAGCAACTCCGGCAGGTGTAAATAATTTGTGTGTTCCTTCTAATATAAAAATACCTCCAACAAAAATTCTTATAAAAATAATTGCAAGGTCATTCTTCGTTTTAAAAATATTTTCGTTTTTTAATAATTTCATAATATTCCTTATATTTTGTTTTAGTAGTTTTAATTTAAATACAAACTAAGTTGAAATTGATATTTAATAAAAAGAAATTCAGCGAACGACTTATTTTTTTAAACGAACAACAGCAAAAAAAACTAATTAAATAAAACGAGTTTGATAATTGCAAATTATAATAGTTTAGCCTTTATTATGAATAACAAATCTCTACATAATCTACTGTCTAAAAGAATAACTCTTAATTTATTATTTTGGGCTAGTTTTATTCTTATTCCAATTCTATTGGCTGACCATCACGATAAACCAAATATTAGAGCAAGAATAATACTAAGTGTTTTGTATGCTTTTCTCATATATATAAATAATTTATTTCTATTTCCCAGACTATTTGATAAAAGAAAGTATTTTTTCCACCTAATTTCTATTAATTTTTTAATTACGATTGTTGCTATCATTCAAATAAAACAATACGGCTTTATTCACGGTTGTGATTGTCCACATATAATCACAATTTCTAACTTCTCTAAATATTTTGTCCAAACAAGTGTTTTTGTAATTGCTTTTATGGCTATAAAAATTATTAGAGATGATTTTAATAAAAATGAAAAATTAGAAAAAATTGAAAAAGAACAAATAAAAACAGAATTAGAAATTTTAAAAAATCAAATACAACCTCATTTTTTATTTAATGTATTAAACAGTGTTTATTCTATATCAAGAAATAACATTGCCAAAACACCCGAGACTATTTTAAAACTATCTGATATTTTTAGATATGTTTTGTATGACAGTAATGATAAATTAGTGCCATTAGAAAAGGAAATTAAGTATATAAAAAACTATGTTGACTTACAAAACTTAAGATTAGAAGGGAGAGGACAAATTGGATTAATAATTAAAGGGAATCTTAATAACCATAACATTGCTCCTTTATTACTAATTACTTTTGTAGAAAATTGTTATAAACACGGTATTGATGAAGAAATAAAGATTTCAATTTCATTAAAGGTTTTTAATAATACTTTATTTTTTAGAACAGAAAACAATTATAATAATACTGTTAACATTCAAGAAAAATCTGGAGTTGGATTAAAAAATATAAAACAAAGGTTAACAATTTTATATCCTGAAAAACACACCTTAAAAATTGAACATACAGATACCTTGTTTGTTGTCGACTTAACTATTAAACTAATATAAAATGATACAATGCTTAATTATTGAAGATGAACTTCCTGCTCAAAGAATATTGGAAGAATATATAAATGATACACCTAATTTAGTTTTGGTATCTGCTTG
>VAPL011272537.1_pt1 | contig 10450 bp, 13 predicted proteins | sample 3395061 | NCBI WGS metagenome assembly VAPL01 (sample SAMN08290444, study PRJNA428436) | hydrothermal vent metagenome | isolation source: Deep-sea hydrothermal vent chimney 2 | place: Pacific Ocean: Juan De Fuca Ridge | depth 2182 m m
GCATTTTGGACAGTTTCCAGGACTCTTTTGGTGAATCTCTGGATGCATAGGGCAAGTATAAAATTTGTGTCCAACTATATCGCAAGAATCGTCTACGCAATATTCATTTTCTTTATGTTCATGCTCATGTTTTTGTTTGTGTTCGTGTTTATGCATCTCACACCTCCTATTATTTGATTATCTCTTTTTTTCTTTTATACTCTTCTTCGCCTATCTCGCCATTTGCGAATCTTATATCTAAGATATCATTGACTGATAGCCACTCTTGCTTATCGCTACTTTTTAAAAAATAGACTAAAGCGACGATAAATAGTATTGGCACTAGCCACATAAGACCCATACCAAACTCCCATCCTCCCATGCTAAATCCTTCCATCATTTTATATCCTTTCTTTAGTTAATACAAACCAATGAAGTCATTCAATGTTTTGATATAAAATCATAACATTTGAGTATTACTTGAACATTACTTTATGATGTTTTTTATGTTTAATATAAAAACAGAACCTATATTTATGGTGCTTTTTACTTTTATAGGGATGCTTAAATCATGGCAGAGTTTTTGGACAATATGAAGCCCGATACCAGTACCTATCTTCCCCTCTTTGTATCCTCTATCAAAAATTCTTTTGGAATTACTGATGCCAATACCACTATCTTCAATGTAGAGTGAATTTTTGATAAATGATATTTGTATAGTGCCATTTTGTCTGTTGTATTTGCAAGCATTGCCTATTATATTGTCTATTATCCTTAAAAAAATTATTTTATTTGTATGGATATTAATACTCTTTACACTATTTTTAAATTTGATAGTAGGATACATGGAGTGAAAATATTCAAATCTTTCATTTATAAGAAGTTTTAAGTTTATTATCTCACTTTGTAATTGACTTTTGTTTAAAAAATATCGTAAATTATCTTGTAGGTATAGTATATTTTTAATAGCATCATCACTCCTATTTATCGCTTCATCTTCACCAAATTTTTTCTTTAAAATCTTAAGGTTAATTTTAAGTGAAGACAAAGGAGTGTTAAAATCATGTAAAACATCTTTAACAAACTCTTCATTTAACAAAAGAGCTTTTTTATATGGTCCAATTGTATAGTAAGCAAAAAAGATTGAGACTATAATAAGTAGTATAAAATATATAAAAAGCTCTTTTGTTAAAAACCAAACGATATTTTTTCTATTGCGTATATAAGTTTTTACTGGGAGTTCAATTTTTTTAAAACCAATCTTTTTTTTAAAAAGTATATATATGCTTTTGTCTTTATATAGTTGATGAAGTTTTTTGTTTTTAATATTAAAAACTTGACTAATTTTAAAAGTTTTGCAAGAAGAGTTTAAATGACATTGTATGATATTAGACTCAACTTGCATATCATAATCGTGGAGTTTTTTATAGTAGTGTTGATACATAGCAACAAAGAGAAAAACTAATCCAACTATAAAAAAGAGTATAAAACTCTTTAAAAAAGCCTCTTTTTCATGATTCTTCAAGCATATATCCTACATTTCTGATATTTTTTATATCTAAATTTAGTTTAGATTTTAATTTACTAAGATTTACACGAAGGGCGTTTGGATTTGGATTCTCTAGTAAATCATACAAGATCTGAGTTGGCACTATTTTATTTTTATTGATAAAAAGTGTATGAAAAAGGTTGGATAATACTTCACCTAGCAATATAATCTTTCCCTCTTTTATTATCTCTTTGGAGTTGATATTGTAGGATATATTCTTATAATTTAGAATTTTATCTTTTTGGTATCTATTTTTTATACGAAGAACTAACTCTTCGGGGTCAAATGGCTTTTTGATATAATCATCAGCACCAGCATCAAAACCTAGTCCTATCGAAGCTATATCGGTTAGTGCGGTTATGTAAATAGTAGGTGTATAATCTTTTGCATTTTTTAAAGATTTTAAAATTTCAAAGCCATTGTCACCAGGAACATTTACATCAAAAATATATAAATCAAAGTTCTCTTTAAAGCTAAGATTATAGACATCCTCACTATCATAAGCGCTTACAACTTCAAAGTTTTCAAGTTCAAAGTAAGCCTTCAGGCTCGCATGAAGGTTTTTGTCGTCTTCAAGCAGTAATATTTTCATAATTATACTTTAGACAAATTTTGTTTTGTTTTATATACTCTAAAGTATAGTGGCTAGCGTGGATAAAGGATGAATTTTTAGCTTGGATTTTATCTAATATAAGAGTAGCTTGTTCATAGTTTAAATGATTTCCATTATTAAAATTTGGTGCCAAGCAAGCATCTAAATAGCAGATGTCAATTTTTTTTGATAGTAAAAAATCCATACTTTCCTTGTCTATTCCTGCACAATCAGTTAGATAAGCTACAGTTTTATTTTTGTTTGTGATGAGATAGCCTGTTGTATTTACAGAGTGCTCTAGAGGAATTGGATAAAAAGTAAATTCATTTATATGTATAGGCACGAAAGGGGTATTTTGTATATAACTTATAGCTTTTTTGAATTTAAAAAGATTTAAAAATCCATCACTTTTTGGATGGTAGCAATCTATTTTATCGCTACTATATCTAAGTCGCAGTAATCCAAGGCAGTGGTCGGCATGAAAATGAGTTAAAAGAACTGCTTTTATATTTTTGCCATCAAAGATAGTGGATATATTTTCAATTCCCGCATCAAGTAGGATAATTTCACCATTTTCACACTCTAAATAAGCACAAGTTGCAAGATTTATAAAACCTTTTTTTCTGTATATATTGCAAATGCTACAGGTACAATTATGTGATGGAATTCCGCCACTATCAGCCGTTCCTAAAAACTTAATATTCATAGGAGCATTATACCAAATTTTTGAATTTATGGAGTTTTTATGCTAAAATTAAACAAAAGGAGATGAGGCGATGTCTGATAAGTATAAGGGGAAAGTACAAATTTGGGTAAAAGAAGAGAGTTTAAAATATGAAAAAGAGTTGATAAAATTACAAGTTGAACTTCTTAAGTTTCAAAATTATGTAAAAGAAAAAGGCTTAAAATATCTGCTAATTTTTGAAGGCAGAGATGCTGCTGGTAAAGGTGGAACTATCAAAAGAGTTACTGAGCATCTAAATCCTAGAGGTGCTAGAGTAGTGGCTCTTGAAAAGCCAAATGAAAAAGAGGGTACTCAATGGTACTTTCAAAGATACACGAAACATCTTCCAAGTGCAGGAGAGATTGTACTTTTTGATAGAAGTTGGTATAACCGTGCTATGGTTGAACCAGTGATGGGATTTTGTACAGAGAGAGAACACCATAAATTTTTAAAAGATGCACCTGATTTTGAGAGAATGATAGTTGAGAGTGGTACAAAGATATTTAAATTTTATTTTTCAGTATCAAAAGATGAACAAGCTAGAAGATTTAAAGCTAGAGAAACAGACCCTCTTAAGCAGTATAAATTTTCAAGTGTAGATAAAGAGTCTCAAAAATTGTGGAATGAATACACTTTGGCTAAGTTTATGATGCTAAGTTCTACTCATACACAGTATGCTCCTTGGACAATAGTAAAGAGTGATGATAAGAAAAAAGCAAGGATAAACACCATAAAACATATATTAAATTTTGTAGATTATCCAAATAAAATTGATACCGAAGAGATAGAGGTAGATAAAGAGATTATTGTATATGGTAGAGATGAGTCCATAGAGATGGAAAAAGGCTTTAAGTTTCACAATTCAAAAGGATGATAACGAAAGTTTTAACTAAATGATGTTAGAATAAGTTTTTAAGAAATAAAAGCGTTGGTAATAAGGATTAGATATGAAAAGTGTTAGTATTAAAAATAAAATATATTTGTTATTATCTGTATCCATAGTAATATTTATAGCGATGAATCTGTATATAAGCTCTCTCGTTAATTCTAGTAGAAGAGTGACTTATATTGCTGATGTCCTAGGTAAGCAAAGAATGCTAAGTCAAAAAATGACTAAAGAAATCTTGACCTATTATAAAACTAGAAAAGCAGGAGATCTTTCTCTTCTAACAAAAACAGCTTCGGCATTTAATGAAACTATTAGTAATCAAAATAGCGGTAAAATGTTAATTAATGGCAAAACAATTAAAATAAAAATGAGTGATAGCTTCAGAAAGAAAACAGGTGAAATACTCTCTCTTTGGACCCCTTTTTATAAGAGAATTCAGAAAATTACAAGTACAAAAGAGACTAATTTGTCGAGTCGTGATGAATTTAGAGAAAATACTCAGCTTTTAAAGCTTAGCAATGATGCAGTAAAAATATATGATAAAAATTCTGAAAAAATAATGGCTACGATAAATACCCTCTCTTATATAAATATTATTGTCAATATTATTGTAATGCTTATAATTTTATATGCATTTAAGAAAATTATTTTACAAAGATTAGAAAATGTTGAAAAATTTGCTAAAAATGTGGCTCAAACACAGGACTATACAAAAACATTGAAAGTAAATATAAATGATGAAATAGGTGAAATTCTTACGCAAATTAACTGTTTTATCTCAAAAACAGGTGATTTAGTTCAAAATGCTAAATTGTCTTCTTCCGAAAATGTTGCAATTGCAAATCAACTTTCATCTGCATCTATAGAATTAAGAGGAATGGCTAAAACATCAATGAATATAGTAGAAAATACTACCAAAAAAGCAAATGCATCTAAAGATAATATGCTTAAATCAATCAAGGAGGTAGAAAATAATAAAAAAGAGATTATGGAAGCAAATGAAAGTCTTAATCTCTCTAGAGAGGAAATTATAAAGTTAACGGAAATTATAGAAGAAAATGCTGCAGAAGAGATAGAATTAGCTAAAAAAATTAAAGGGTTGAGTATGGCTGCTAATGATGTGCAAAATGTATTGGAAATTATAGATGATATTGCAGATCAAACAAATCTTTTAGCTCTAAATGCAGCAATAGAAGCAGCAAGAGCAGGCGAACACGGAAGAGGTTTTGCAGTTGTTGCTGATGAAGTTAGAAATTTGGCTGAACGAACACAAAAAAGTCTTGTAGAAATAAATACAACAATAAATATAATTACACGATCAATCAATGAGTCTAGTGAGCAGATGAGCGCAAGTGCGAAAAAAAATCAAAAAATTTCAAAAATGGCAGAGGCTACACAAAGTAGAATAAATATTATTTCAAATACAATGCATCAAGCATCAAATGTAAATGAAAAAAGTGTTGAAGACTATATAAAAACAGGAGATGATTTAAGCCAAATTATAACAATGGTTGAAGATATAAATAAAATTTCAGTAAAAAATACAATAAGTGTTGGTGAAATTTCAGATGCAGCACAACATCTTATAAGTTTAGCCAATGATTTAAATAATAAATTAAACCAATTTAAAACTAGCTAAAATATTCTAAATTAGGGGAATAGTCTTTTAAGATTTTTTCTTGAATTTTGAAATTAGGCATAAATTTTTTTATAGTGTTGTAAAACTCTCTTTTATGGTTTTTATGTGCTATGTGAGCTAGTTCGTGGATTATGATGTATCTTATGCAATCAATTGGTAGTTGAGCTAAGGTTATAGTAAAGCTTAGTTCATTTTTATAATTACAACTTCCCCATCTGTTTTTTGTTTTTCTAAATGATATTTTTGTGGGATTTAGTCTCATTTTTAAAGAGATGCTTTTTATCTCTTTAAGGACTATTTCTTTCGTCTCTTTTGTGTAAAAATCTTTTAGGTTTTTTGACAGTATTGTTTTGCTTGAACCAAGAAATAAGATTTCTCCTTTGGTTTTATATATCTTTTGTATACTTAATTTTTGATCTATTTTTTTGACTTTAGTGTATATCCATTTAGCTTTTAAGTTTACAATTTCTTGGATTTTTACAAGTGGATAGTTTGGATTTTTTACGAGAACCCCTTTTGTGGGGTTTATCGTAATGTATAAGTTTTTTAATTTTTTATTTGTGATTATCGTATAATCTATTTTTTCACCATTATAAAAAAATGAGTATTTAATTGAACCAGCCTTTTATCTTTTCAAATACTCCTCCAAATGTCTCTTCTTGAGGTATATTTTTCACACCGAAGTTTGTTTGGAGTTTTTCTAATAACTCTTGTTGTTCGCTTGTGAGTTTTTTAGGGTATTTGATTCTTATCTGGGCTATTAGACTACCTAATTTTAGAGAGTGAACATTTTTTATACCCTCGTTTTTAAAGATAAATTGTTGTTTGTCTTTTGCTCCCATTGGTAATTCTAGTATGGTTTCACCTCTTAGTGTTGGTATTGTGATACTTTGACCTAGTGCAATTTGAGTAAAAAAGATAGGGACTTCTATATAAACATCATCATTGTGTCTGACAAAATGCTCATCTTCTTTGACTTTAACAAGTATATACAAATCTCCTCTTCTGCTTAAATCGTCAATATTACCCTTATTTGCTACTCTTATACGGTTGTCATTGTCGATACCCTCAGGTATATCAATATCAACTTTTTCATTTACATCATCATAGCCTTTTCCACTACAAATAGAACATCTATTTTGGATACTTTGTCCACTTCCATCGCAAGTTGGACATGTTTGAGAGTATGTCATGAAGCCTTGTCTATAAAATACTTGACCCTTACCGTGACAATTAGGACAGCTATGTGTTGTCTTGTCTTCACTCCCCGTTCCATCACATGCTAAACATGGTTTCTTATAGGTAAATTTAATCTCTTTTTTACAGCCAAATGCAGCTTCGTTAAATTTTAGTGTTATGCTAGATTCTAGGTCTAGTTGGTATTTTTGATTTTTTTGGTTATTGCTCCTGCTAAAACCACCACTAAATCCTCCACCAAAAACTGACTCAAATATTGAGCCAAGATCACCCATAATATCTCCATAATCCATATCAGAAAAGTGACTAAAGCCTTGTGAATCAAGCCCAGCCTTACCATATCTGTCATAAGTAGCTTTTTTCTGAGGGTCACTTAGCACTTGATAAGCCTCGTTTACTATTTTAAATTTTTCTTCTGCTTTTTTATCACCCTGATTTCTGTCTGGATGATATTTTAAGGCTTGCTTTCTATATGCTTTTTTTATAGCACCACTATCCGCATCTCTATCGATTTTAAGTATTTCATAATATTCTAAATCCAATTTGTTTCTCTTTCTTGTAGAATTGTAAGTATGCAATTCTACCAAAATTATGATTATTTTTCAATGCTTGTTAAGATGCATTAACAAATCATTCAAATATGGTTACGGGTAAAGTTTTATACTTTCAATATCGAAACAAAAAAAAGGAAGCCAAAATGTTTGGACAAGGATACGGATATATGGGACAGATGGGTTCAATGGGGTATTTTTCAGGAGCAGGACTTATCTTTTGGATAGTAGTTGCAATTGTAATATTTTTACTTGTAAACTACTTCAAAAAAGATGGCGTAAGCATAAAAAAAAATAACAATGCATTGGGGATATTGGGAGAGAGGTTAGTAAGAGGTGAAATTTCCAAAGAGGAATTTCTTAATATAAAAAAAACTTTAAAATAAGGAAAACAAGATGAACAAGAAAATTTTAGCAACAGGATTATTGGTAAGCGTATTAACTGTAACAGGATTTGCACACGGTGGAGATAATGACCAAAATGGTGGTATGATGATGGGTCAACAACAAAGTGGTCAATATATGAACCAAAGAGGTTATATGCAAACGCAACAAGGTAGAATGAATCAAAGAGGCAAGATGTTAAGTCAAGGTCGACAAGGCATGATGGGAAGTCAACAAGGAATGATGTCAAAGCGTGGAATGATGTCTATGATGGGGTCTCAAGCCAAGATGATGAATATGTTCCAAAACCTCAATCTAAATGAAACCCAAAAGTATAAAATCTCAATTTTAAGAGATGAGATGAGACTTGAGATGAGAAAGCAAATGGGACCAAATCAAAGAAAAAATATGTTTAATTTTATAACCAACAAAGGATTCAATAAGGCAGCATTTAAAAAGCAAATGGAAAAGATGCATGACAAGATACTAAATTTGAAAGCGGATAATTTGGAAAAAATGTTCAAAGTACTTACAAAAGAGCAAATAGCTCAACTCAAAAAAAATATAACTAAATAAGTAAAAAAGGCAGGATTTTTCTGCCTTTTTTAAAACTAAAATGGTATAATAATGTATAAAAATTCTAAGGGTTTATACATGATAAATGTACTAATGATTGAAGATGATACAGAATTTGCAGAGATTTTAGGTGAATATTTAGCAAAATATAATATAAAGATAACAAACTACGAAGACCCATATCTTGGGCTTAGCGCAGGTATAAAAAATTATGATCTTTTGATACTTGACCTCACACTTCCAGGTATAGATGGTCTAGATGTTTGTAAAGAAGTAGTTGAAAAATACAATATACCCATAATCATATCTTCAGCTAGAAGCGACATAAGCGATAAGGTTATAGGGCTTCAAATTGGAGCTGATGACTATCTACCAAAACCGTATGATCCAAAAGAGATGTATGCCCGTATTCAAAGCCTCATAAGAAGATATAAAAAAACTAATGCCTTAAATGAAAATAGTGGAGCTAACAGCGATAGTGACTTTAGAGTTGATGAAAAGAGACATCAAATTTTCTTAAAAAATGAACCATTAAATCTTACCCCTGCAGAGTACGAGATTTTGTCATATATGATTAAACAGATAGGATATTCAATATCAAGAGAACAGCTCGTTTACAACTGTAGCTCTTTGAAAGATAAAGGGAGCAAAAGTTTAGATGTAATTATGGGGAGGCTAAGAAGTAAGATAGGTGATAGCTCAAAAAATCCAAAATATATACATTCGGTAAGAGGAATAGGATATAAATTAATCGGATGAAGCAATCATTAAGTACCAAAATTACTATTATCTTTGTTTTTTCTTTGATACTTTTAGGAATGTTTTTTATTTTGCTTTTTAAGTATCAAGAAGAGAATAATATAGAGAGTATGAAAAAGAGCCAATTTCAATCTATAAATTATCTTTTTACTCTTTATAAAAATAATTATACACCAAGAAATATCGAGGAATATTTTCACACTTTTGGTCTTAAAAAAGTAGAAAATCCAACTCTTAAAACTGCAGTTTTAACACAAGGAACAGTACTTTACCAAAAAACTATAAATTTTAATCGTTTTTCCTCTATAATATATAATGAAAAATACTATTTGATGGTTGATAATATGATGGCAAGTGTTTTGCTTGAAAGTACGGCACCAAGCAAAAATAATAGGCAATTATGGCTGGGTTTTGTGATAGCTTTGATTGTTTTTATATCCATGTATATCTCAATTTTACGAAGTATTTCGCCTTTAAAGGAGCTCCAAGACAAGATAAGAGAATTTGCTAGCGGCAATATGGATATAGATTGCAAAAGTGACCAAGATGATGAGATAGCGGAAGTAGCAAATGAATTTGACGGGGCTGTAAAAAAGATTGCAGCACTTATGAATTCAAGACAACTTTTTCTAAGAACTATTATGCATGAATTAAAAACTCCAATAGGCAAGGGTAGGATTGTCTCTGAAATGCTTGAGGATGAAAAAGCCAAAAATAGGCTTATAACTATATTTGAAAGGTTAGATATCCTAATAAGAGAGTTTTCCAAAATAGAACAACTAGTTGCCAAAAGCTACACTCCAAATTTTGAAGAGTATAACCTAGTTTATATAATGGAACACAGCATTGATTTGTTGATGTTAGAATCAGAAAGAAGAGATGAGGTAGTTCAAGTTGATATTGATAGCGAATGCATAATATTGGCAGATTTTGAATTGATGGCATTAGCTATAAAAAATTTGATGGATAATGCTATAAAACACAGCAGTAACAATAGTGTCGAGGTAAAAACTGAAAATAATGCTATAATTTTTAAAAATATAGGTGAGAAATTACCTTTGGATATAGAGGAGTATTTCAAACCTTTTGTTTCGGGAAACCTGAAAAAAGGTTTAGGGTTAGGATTGTATATAGTAAACAATATAATACAGTTTCATAATTTTGTACTAGAGTATCGATATTTTGAAGATAAAAAAATCCATCAATTTAAGATTATAATATGAAAAAAGAAGAGATTATGAGTAGCTTTAGTGCAAGGAATTTATCAAGAGCTTTGCTTTTGATAAAGGAAACAGTTGATAGTTTTTTTCTCGTCGTAAGACGAAGCTTTAGTGCAAGGAATTTATCAAGAGCTTTGCTTTTGATAAAGGAAACAGTTGAATGAAACGCTTAGAAAAATTCAATAATTTAGTTGAAGCATTTGAGTCTATACCTACTATCGGAAAAAAATCAGCTCTTAGATTTGCTTATCATCTTATACTAAATGATACTTTTTTAGCGATGAAATTGTCAAATTCAATAGAAAGTGCAGTAAAATCCATCAAAAAATGCCATACTTGTGGGGGCTTGAGTGAAAATGAGATATGTGAGATTTGTTTAGATGAACAAAGA
>VAPL010502787.1_pt1 | contig 10447 bp, 10 predicted proteins | sample 3395061 | NCBI WGS metagenome assembly VAPL01 (sample SAMN08290444, study PRJNA428436) | hydrothermal vent metagenome | isolation source: Deep-sea hydrothermal vent chimney 2 | place: Pacific Ocean: Juan De Fuca Ridge | depth 2182 m m
ATATCAGAAAATACACATGAAAAGGGAATCCTGAGGGTTTCTGAATGTTGTGTTGATGATGTTAGTCAAAGTCAGGCTGAAGACTATGTGGTTCGTTTGCTGGATGCTTTAGATTACGTTGGTATGATTGCTTTGGAATTATTTGATGTCGATGGAAAACTAATTGCTAATGAATTTGCTCCGCGAGTACATAATTCTGGACATTGGAGTATCGAAGGTTCAGAAACCAGTCAATTTGAAAATCATTTACGTGCTATTTTGGATTTACCTTTGGGGTCAACTAAAGCTAGAGGTTTTTCGGGGATGGTAAATTTTATTGGCGGCCTTCCTGCATCAGAAAATATATTGGATACAGAAAATGTCCATCTTCATTTATATGCTAAAGAGTTAAGGAAAGGCCGGAAGGTCGCTCATGTAACTGTCAGGGACGATGATGGAGATGCATATTTTCAAACACTTCAATATTTAATCAATTTAGCTAAACTAACGGATAATTCTTAATGGAGGGAAATCCGCATCTTAGGCTGAACGAAGAATAGTTTTTGTCAAAAAAAGTATTGTGATTTTCTCTTTAAATTTTTCAATTTATTTGTCTGTAGATTTATTAAGTCATTTGGCATTTTTTTATGGGTTAAATGCCTTAAAAAAATACAATTCATGATAAATACAACGTAAATTTAGTCACTTTTGATACCCCAATCTGACAGTTAAAAGCAATTTTCATACCAATGTTGGCGTCATTTTGACGCGCGACAATTTACCATCTTTTCAAGTAATTTTTTGTCCAGTAGACTTCGGTTAACTCATTAATTATTATGAGTTAATTTTTTTAAATTAAGGAGTATTATTATGAACAAGAATAGTATCATTTTAGGTTTAGCTATTGTGACATTTGCTATTACCGCTATTGCGGAGACAAGTAATAAAGATGGAAATAGCAATAAAGAAGCAAAATCAATTGCTTGGTACACAGCTAATGTTAAAGAAGCCCGAAGTAAAAATAAAGAATGCTTCGAGAATAAAGAATTGCAAGCCACTGAAGGTTGCGAAAATTCACTACATGCATTAAAACTCGTTTATGTTGGGGTGGGTAATTAATTTATCGAAATTGTTGCTTGCTTAATATGTCATAAATTGGAGTTACTTGTTTTAAATTACCTACTTGGCCAGGGACTGTGAAAATTTTTTTATTTTTAAGGTTTTTTGAAATCATCCATGCTTGAGTTACTGGAGGTTTGGTATGAATATTTGCACTGGTTGAAACTAAAGGGGCACCATTTTTTTCACATAACAATTTTGCGATTGGATGGGTGATAACTCTAACTGCAAGTTTAGAGTGTTTACCCGTCAGCCATTCTGGAACCCAGGTTTGGTAAGGAACTAACCAAGTAATTGGTTCTGATAAAGCTGTTTGTATTTGAGAGGTTATAGCTGAATTTAATTGAAGATAAGGCTCAAGTTGGGTCAGGGAGGATGCAATGAGTATGAGTCCTTTATCAACAGAGCGTTTTTTTAAAGCTAAAAGATTGAATACAGCTTCTTCGTTTAATGGATCGCAACCTAATCCAAACACCGATTCTGTTGGGTAAGCAATGACTTCACCTGCTTTAATTTTTTTTACAGCTAAACGAGTTTTAAAGGGTGAAGTTGTCTGCATATTGAATCGGTCTTGCAATCAGTGAAAATATTGATCGCCATATATTATGAATGCTTTTATGTAATAGAGGTGCTCTTAAGGAACCTTTGATCAAGTCCAATTATTTTTAGCTTGCTAAAACTGCCGATATTTTCCACGAAGATCGGTGCAATAGAGTGACTATTACGTTTCACTTCGTGAAAAATAGCGACAGTTTTTTCTGCGCTAAATTCTAATCGACTTAATCAGGAGATTCCTTAAGAAGGTTGTTCCTTTGGGCCATTAACATCCTCAGGATCTCCCTCATAAGGTGTTACATATTTACATTCTTTTTGTGGGCAGGCTTTTTCTGGCCCTCGGCTTTTTGTGGTTTTTAAGGTTAAAATAGGCCAATTACAGTCAGGACAACTTTCTTTTACAGGAGCGTTCCATAAGGCATAGTCACATTTAGGATAGCCAGAGCAAGAGTAAAATATTTTTCCATAACGAGATTTACGTTTAAGGATATTATCTTTTTTACATTTAGGGCATTCAATGCCAGTATCTAAAGGTTTTTCTAATGGTTCTATATGCTTGCATTTTGGATAATTACTACAACCAATAAACTTTCCATAGCGGCCTTTTTTAATGACCAAATCGGATTCGCATTTTGGACATTTTCTTCCTTCAACTATTTCAGGAGCTACCGCTTCTGTCCCATCGTCATTTAAATTGCGAGTATATGAACAGGTAGGGTAATCTGTACAACCAATAAACCGACCGTTTCGTCCGAGTCTAATGGAAAGTGGTTTGTCACATTCAGGGCATTTTTCATCAAGGGCTTCTTGGGTAACATCTTTACGTTGAACCGTTTCTTCTTTTTCAACGATTAATTTAGTAAAGGGATCCCAAAAATCCCGCATAAGAGGAACCCATTCTTTTTCCCCTCTAGCAACTGCATCAAGCTCATCTTCCAGATTAGCTGTAAAATCATAATCTACATATTTAGTAAAATGATCTGTTAGAAATTTGATGACTATTCGTCCAACATCTGTGGGGTAAAAACGTTTAGTTTCTAACGTAACATATTCTCTATTTTGTAAAGTAGAGATAATTGTTGCATAGGTTGATGGCCTACCAATACCGTGTTCTTCCAGTGATTTAACCAAGCTGGCTTCGCCATATCTGGGCGGTGGCTCGGTAAAATGTTGAGTGGCTATAATATCTTTTAGTGGAACTGGACGGCCTTCTTTCATAGGAGGTAGAAAGCTTTCTTTATCATCACTTTCTTTGCTGTCATCTTTACCTTCAAGATAAACAGCCATAAACCCAGGTTTGGCGATAGTAGAACCTGTCGCACGGAACATGTTTTCTTTGCTACCACAGCTTAAATCTACAGCAACTTGATTTAGTGTTGCATGAATCATTTGGCAGGCAATGGTTCTTTTCCAAATTAATTGATAGAGTTTAAACTGGTCAGCAGACAAGTTGTTTTTAATTTTTTCAGGTAAATTATGAGCTAAAGTAGGGCGAATAGCTTCATGAGCTTCCTGTGCATTTTTTGCTTTTGTTTTAAATGAACGCGGTTGGGCGGGTACATTTTCTTTGCCGTATTTTTCTGCAATAAGTTCCCGAATCTGTTCAAGTGCTTCGACTGATAAGTTGACTGAGTCGGTACGCATATAGGTAATTAAACCGGCTGTTTCACCATTTACTTCAATCCCCTCATACAGTTGTTGTGCAACCATCATGGTTTTCTTAGTTGAAAACCCAAGTTTTCTTGATGCTTCCTGTTGTAATGTAGACGTGGTAAAGGGTGCTGCCGGGTTACGTTTTCGTTGCTTTTTTTCTAATTTTTCAACAATTAACTGGCCATCAGCGGCAGCAAGTAGAGTTTGTTTTACTTTTGTTGCGTATTTTTCGTCAGTAATACTAAACTGTTTGAGTTTTTCACCTTCAAAATGGGTGAGTTTTGCCTTAAAAGATTGATCGTTAGCTGTTAATTCAGCAGTATGTGACCAATATTCTTTTGTTTTAAATGCTTCAATTTCTAGCTCACGTTCAACTATCATTCTTAATGCTGGGCTTTGTACTCGGCCTGCTGATAGTCCTCTGCGAATTTTTTTCCATAACAGAGGGGATAAATTAAAACCTACTAAATAATCAAGGGCGCGACGGGCTTGCTGTGCATTAACCATGTTAATTGACAATTCTGTTGGGTTGTCAATAGCTTCAGTGACTGCTCTTTTTGTAATCTCATGAAAAACTACACGCCTTACTTCTTTGTTTTTTAAAGCTTTTTTTGATTTTAAATGCTCAAACACATGCCATGAAATAGCTTCTCCTTCTCTATCAGGATCAGTCGCTAGATATAAGGTGTCTGCTTTTTTTACAGCTTTAGTAATTTCTTGTAAGTGGCGTTGGTTTCGATCAATGATTTGATATTTCATTGCAAAATCATTTGCAGTATCAACAGCCCCTTCTTTGGGGATTAAGTCTCGGACATGACCGTAAGAGGCTAAGACTTGAAAGTCCTTACCTAAATATTTTTCAATAGTTTTACATTTTGCAGGTGATTCTACAATGACGAGATTTTTACTCATTTTTTAAAATAAATAGGGAGGTTTAATGTAATAGTGTGGGCGTTAAGTCGTAAATAATATCTTCCATTCTTGAAAATACGACATCATCTTCTTCTTGGCTTAATAAAACCATTAGTACAGTCCATTTTAATTCATCTAATGTTAGTGTTTTGTTTTCAATCGCCATGACTCTATCAATAACTATTTCTCTGGTAGTAGTGGTTAAAATACCACTGTATTCAAGAAAGAGTAAAAGGTCTCGACATTCTATATCGAGTTTTATTTTCTCTTGATGGGAAAAGATGCGGAATGTAGACGAAATTTTGGGTTGAATTGTGCTTTGTTCTGTTAATGTCTCAAGCCAGTCAAATGCATTATTAACTTCTCTTTGCTCAAAGCCGGCCTGGATTAATTCATCTTTAATACCTTCACTATCTGGGATTAAATCTATATTGTCATCTATATAATTTTCAAAAAGATAGATTAAGACATCAAATATGTTTTCTTTCATGGCATCCGTTATTTAATTCGTATATAACCACCTGGTGCAGTTGCAATAGAGCCTTGTAATTCAAGCATGAGTAACATAGATGAAATAACTTCTACTGACAAACCAGATTCTTGTACTAACCAATCCACTGATGTGGGGCTAAACATTATGAGATTCAATAGATTTTGTTGCTCTAGGTCAAGTGTTGTTTTTGTAATTTCTTGCTCATTTTCAGTAACATGCTGATTATATTGACTTAATTCATCAAAAATATCTTGGGTATTTTCTACTAGCTTGGCGCCTTCTTTAATTAAGGCGTTACAACCACGTGATAACGGGTTGTGAATAGACCCTGGAATAGCAAAAACTTCACGATTTTGTTCAAGAGCCATACGTGCAGTAATTAATGAACCACTTTGTTTCGCTGCTTCTACAACTAATAAACCAATACAAAGCCCACTAATAATTCGATTTCTTCTGGGAAAATGATTGGCTTTAGCTGCGGTACCTGGAGGAAATTCAGAAATCAGAAGTCCTGTATTGGCTATTTCGGTTGCTAAATCTTTATTACGAGCAGGGTAAACTCTATCTAATCCCGTGCCTGTTACGGCAATAGTAGATCCTTTTGCTTTTAAAGCGCCAAGGTGACTGGCCGCATCTATACCTAATGCGAGTCCACTGGTAATAGTGAACCCATGATTAGCTAGGGAATAAGCAAAATCAATAGCTGTTTGTTTACCCAGTGGTGACGGGTTTCGGCTACCTACGATAGATAGTTGAGGTTGAGATAATAAATCTTTATTGCCACGAACAAAAAGTAGTGGAGGAGGAGAGTCAATTTCTTTTAATTGAGGTGGATAATATTGATCAGTAATTGTTATAACGCTATTTCCAGCTTGATTGACCCAATCTAAATCGTTAGAAATCAAGTTCCAATTAGGCGATTTAATAAAATCAATACTTTTGTCTTTAAGTTTTAAAGCGGAGAGACTGGCGCGTGATTGAGAAAATAATTGATCAGGCTGATATGAGTCTAATAGCCTAAGAAAGGTTTTATTGCCAATGCCTGGTGTTCTTAATAGCGCAAGCCAATATTTTAGTTGTTCATCAGAAGTTGGGGGTGTTATCACTTAGGCGTCAGGATTTTTTAGAAAGTCATCAAAAGAGGGGAATGGGTTTTATCCTTCAAGAATAAAGCAGAGTGGGAGTAAATATTTTATCCCACTTCTGAGTTTACCTGTTAAAACAATAAGGTGTCTATCTAGATATTACATGGGTGTTTGTATTTTATCAAGTACATGAATAGGTTGGGTTGCTTCAAGTACTAAGGCATAACTTACTCGGTCAAATGCCCGAAAGACCATTAAAGTGCCAGCCATTTCATCAGGTAGTTTAACCGTTGCATTTTTTACTTCACTGAATGGGTCTCTAACAATACGACCCTTTTGAAAGATATTTAAGGTATGACCATTTTTTATACCATCAACAGTCCCCTTATCTAAAACAACCACGTTATATTGGCCTATTTGAGAAACGCCATCTAGCACACTGATGATATTTCCATGGATCGGTTTTTTTGGAGGGCGAGGAAAAAAGTTTAATGGCACTTCATTTGCAGCACTAACCATGATTCTATCTCCACGACGAATTTCTCGGCTAGATTTTAAGATAGCAAGTGTTGCTGGATCGCCTGCTTTTTCTAAGGTAGTATCTGCTATAAATTTTGCTTCATAACCTAAAATTTCTTTTGTTACTGGGCTAATATACGTTTCACCTGAACGATATATAGTATATTTCATGCTAGTTGGCTCAGTAATTGATCTTACATAGACTCTATCGCCTGCGCCAACAATTAAATGCTCGCCTGCAAAGTCAATAACGTAGGGAGATTCATCTAAAGTATCTTTATCGACAACTTTTGGTGAAGTTAAAAACTGAGAGATAGCGTCAGTTGGAATAAGTTTAATCGGTTTTACAATAGATGACTCTCTTATTCTGGGTTTAAGAGTAGAGTTGTCTAAATTCCTTGAAAAGCTAATGCGAGGTTTGCCATCTACAATTGAAAAATACAGAGTATTGCCTGGATAAATTAAATGAGGGTTTTTAATATGAGGGTTGTTGTCCCATAAGTTAGGCCATTGCCAAGGGTTCTCTAGAAAATGCCCAGAAATATCCCATAACGTATCACCTTTCACAACGGTATACTGATCAGGGTGGTTTGCTTTGATCTTGATATTTTGAGCTAGGGTATTTGCACTAAATAACAAAGATACGAGTATCCATATAATTGTATGAAAAGCCATTTTAGATTTATCCTGATAATTTTAAATTAATATAATTATCAAAGTTTAGATGAAATCGGATAGAATTCCAGTTTTATAAGTTTATTTAAAGGGAGGGGGCGTTGAGTATTCTAACTATTTTAGAATTTCCTGATAAGCGTTTACGAACCAAAGCAAAAAAAGTCACTGTTTTTGATGAGAAAACAAAAAAATTAGTTAGCGATATGATAGAGACAATGTATGAATCTAAAGGTGTTGGGTTGGCTGCCACACAGATAGATGTTCACCAGCGCATCATTGTACTTGATGTGAGTGAAGATAAAAATGAACCTTTATGTTTAATCAATCCTGAGATTATTCAAAAGGATGGAGAAGAAGAGTCCGAAGAAGGGTGCTTATCAGTCCCCGGTTTTTTTGAAAATATTAAACGAGCGGAACATATCAAGGTAAAAGCATTTGATAACAAAGGAAAAGTCTTTGAACTAGAAGCGAAAGAGCTTTTGTCTGTTTGTATTCAACATGAAATGGATCATTTATTGGGTAAGTTATTTGTGGATTATTTATCTCCATTAAAAAGACAACGAATCAAAACCAAGCTAGTCAAAATACATAAGCAGGAAGGCAAGCAAACAAAATGAGAATTATTTTTGCTGGAACGCCTGATTTTGCAGTGCCTGCTTTGCAGATGTTGATTGATTCAAAACATGAGATTTGTGCTGTATACACACAGCCTGACAGACCGGCAGGTAGAGGGCGGAAATTAACCCCTAGTGTTGTTAAAGCCTTGGCTTTAAGTGCCGGTATTCCGGTATTTCAACCGGAAACCTTAAAAACTGACGAAGATTTAAATCAGCTTACATCGTTGAATGCTGACTTAATGGTTGTGGTTGCTTATGGAATTATTCTTCCTCAAGTCATATTAGATGCGCCTAAATTGGGATGTATTAACATTCATGGGTCTTTATTACCGCGTTGGCGTGGAGCAGCACCTATTCATCGTGCTGTTATGGCAGGAGATGAAATAACAGGTGTTACGATTATGAAGCTTGTCAAAAAATTAGATGCTGGTGATATGTTGCATAAGGAAAGTTGTGTTATTGAGCCTTATCATGCTAGCAGTGATTTACATGATAAGTTGGCTGAGTTAGGTGCGATTGGGTTAGAGAAGGTTTTAATACAAATAGAGGTAGGAAGCGTAATCTCTGAAAAACAGGATGAAACATGGGTCACTTATGCAGAAAAAGTAGAAAAAAGTGAGGCAATATTAGATTGGAATCAATCAGCAATCGAATTAGATAGAAAAATTAGAGGTTTTAACAGTTGGCCTGTTGCTCAGACTTTATTTAACGGAAAAGTAATGCGAGTATGGAAAGCCAGATTAACAGACGATGAAAGTAAATTGTCTCCTGGAACTATTGTCCAGCAAGGTAAGCAAATGTATGTTGTTACCGGTGAAGGTTTTATTGAATTATTAGAAATTCAGTTGCCTGGAGGGAAAAGAATTGAAACACAGGCTTTTTTAAACGCGCATGATGTTGATGGCGTTATTTTAGGTCAATGAATTTGCGTCTGGTTTCTGCTGGTGTTTTGTCCAGAGTCGTTAAAGATGGACAGTCTTTAACTATAGCTTTGGATAATACCTTCACTTCTATTGAAGAAAGTAAGGATAGGGCTTTTATTCAAGCCTTAAGCTACGGTGTTATGCGCCAATATTATCGACTAGATTTTATACTACAACAATTATTACCAAAGCCCCTGAGAAACAAAGATACAGATATTAAAATGTTGTTATTGATAGGCTTATATCAATTAAAATATATGAGGGTTAAATCTCATGCCGCGGTTTCTGAAACAGTATCAGCAGCAAAAAAAAAGAGCTGGGCAAAATCGTTAATTAATGGGGTTCTTAGGCGATATTTAAGGGAGCAGATTGAGTTAGAAAAAAAAGCTGATCAAAACCCTTCTGCATTAACTTCTCATCCAGAATGGTTAATTAGCAAGATAGAAAAAGATTGGCCAGAACAGTCTGAAAAAGTTTTGTTGGAAAATGACCGCTTACCACCGATGGTTTTAAGAGTTAATTTGGCACAGACCAGCCAAAATGAATATCTTGATTTATTAACTGAGCATTCGATTAAAGCAACAGCCGTTTCATTCTGTTCATCTGCCATTGTATTGGATCAGCCCGTTATTGTAGAAAAACTGCCTGGATTTACTCAGGGGCTGGTTTCTGTCCAAGATACAGCAGCGCAATTAGCTACTGAATTGTTAGATATACAGGAGGGGCACTGCGTTCTTGATTTATGCTCCGCGCCGGGAGGGAAAGCGGCAGCTATTCTTGAAAAAGAACCAAAAATTAAATTTCTGCTCGCTGTTGATATTGACGAAAGTAGAATTAACCGAGTGAGAGATAATCTACAAAGATTAAAACTGCAAGCAGAAGTTGTTGTCGGTGATGCTTCTCAACCTGAAACGTGGGCAAAAAATAGAACTTTTGAGCGGATTCTTGTTGATGCGCCGTGTTCTGCTCTAGGTGTTATCAGGCGACATCCAGATATAAAAGTTTTACGAAGAGAAACTGATCTTAACGCGTTACAAAATATTCAGCAGGAAATTTTAAATGCAGCTTGGGACTTATTAGTGCCCGGTGGTATTTTGTTGTACGCAACCTGTTCAATTTTAAAGCAGGAAAATGAGGAACAGATTGAGATGTTTTTAAATAATCATGCAAATGCTTCCGAACTATCTATTTGTGCAGAGTGGGGAATGAAAAGGCCGTTTGGGCGACAAGTTTTAACGGGCGATCAAGGGATGGATGGTTTTTATTATGCTAGATTGGTTAAAAATCTTTAGAGTCCTAGGGCTTTTAGTAGGGTTCGTTCTCACTATTGACCCCGTTCTATCTAAAGAATTTTCAGCTGTAGTTAGTCATATTAATATTGATACAAAGTCAGATAATCCATGGCTTGAATTAAACGCAGATATAGATTTCAGATTAAGCCCGATGGCAAAAGAGGCTCTTCAAAAAGGAATTGCTTTAAGCTGGACAGTGTTAATTAAGGTTGAGCAAGAAGGGTGGATTTGGAATACTACGGTAGAGCAAAGAAAATTAAAATATACAATTAAAAATCATGCCTTGTTAAATCTTTATAGTGTCAATGATAATGGAGAAGAGGATAGGTTTTCTACCTTGAAGGCCTCATTAAATTCAATATCAAAAATTCGAAATTTAGCCATTATTAAAAAAAAACATATTAAGAAAAATAAAAAATATCAGGTGCTTTTAAAGGTAGGGTTTGAACGAGAAGCGTTGCCTATCCCTTTACGCCCCATCTCATATTTTGACCCTCAATGGGCATTATCTAGCCGATGGACACTATGGCAATTACAAAAGTAAAGCTGCCAGCGAGTGTTTTAATTCTAATATTATTTGGCTTAATAATATTATCGTTGCAGTTAATGAGTTCTGCAACATTGG
>VAPL010436864.1_pt1 | contig 10445 bp, 8 predicted proteins | sample 3395061 | NCBI WGS metagenome assembly VAPL01 (sample SAMN08290444, study PRJNA428436) | hydrothermal vent metagenome | isolation source: Deep-sea hydrothermal vent chimney 2 | place: Pacific Ocean: Juan De Fuca Ridge | depth 2182 m m
CGGCTGGAGTATCCCATTTCGTTGTCGTACCAGGCTACCACTTTTATAAGTTTATTTTTATCGCCCAAAACGGCAGTAAGGTTGGCATCAAAAACTGCTGAGTGGGTGTTTCCAATTATGTCAGCCGACACGATGGGGTCTTCTGTATATTCTAAAATACCCTTCAACCTGCCTTCTGCAGCCTGTTTGAAAGCAGCATTGATTTCTTCCGCGCTGGTCGATTTTAGCAAGGTACATGTCAGGTCGGTGAGAGAGCCGTCCGGAACGGGAACTCGGATACCAGCTCCACCAAGGTTTTTTTTCAAATGAGGAAATATTTTTGATGCAGCTTTGGCCGCTCCCGTGGTAGTTGGAACTATTGAGTAGGCAGCTGCACGTCCGCGGCGCCAGTCTTTGTGCGGGCCGTCCACAATATTCTGATCTTTAGTGTAGGAATGCACGGTAGTCATAAAAGCTTTGTCAATGCCCCAGAGTTCGTCAAGAATCATGATGAGCGGCGCCACGTTATTGGTGGTGCAGGAGGCATTGGAGATGATGACATCGTTTCTGTCAATGATCTCATCATTCACGCCCAAAACCACATATTTCACATCATCATGTTCGCCTTTTGCAGGGGCTGAAATAATCACTTTGCGGGCACCTGATTTTTCCACATGCTTTATAGCTTCATCACGTTCCACAAACTGGCCGGTTGACTCTATCACGATATCTATATTCAACTCTTTCCAGGGAAGTTTTGCCGGGTCAGGCTCGCTGAGTACAATGATTTGTTTACCATTAACGTTAATATGACCGCCGTTGTGTTCCACGGTTCCTTCAAACTGCCGTTGCACGGAATCATATTTTAAAAGATGAGCCAGGTTGGCGGCATCGGTGAGGTCGTTAATGGCAACGACTTCCATATTCTCTTTTTTCTGAATGTTCCGGAAAGTGATCCGCCCGATGCGCCCGAAACCATTTATGGCAATGCGAATTTTTGACATGTTTTTAAGCTGTAATTGTATGTGGCAAATTTATTAAACTGTGGAAACCGGACACGGAAGTATCAGGATAAATTTCTTACAAATAAACGGGATACGCTTTTGCCTGTATAGATAAGTGATACAGCACAGCCCTTTTCAATAATCTCACGAGCCTTTAATGCAGGTCCAATCCGTTCATCATGTAAAGAGAATGTTCAACGGTAGGTAAAATCTCCTCGAGGTACTCTTTTACAGCTTTGGCGCTTCCCGGTAATGTATAAATTAAAGTTTCGCCAATTGTACCTGCAACTGCCCGGCTAATCAAGGCATTGGGCTTTTTCATTCCGTATTTTACCCTAATTAGCTCCATAATTCCGGTAATCTCTTTATCCAGCAATGGTTTTACCACATCAGGCGTGATATCCCTTTTCCCTATTCCGGTTCCACCGGTTGTTATGATAATATCAAATTTTTCATCCACAAATTGTTTTACCAGGTGCTCCAGCTCTTTTGCATTGTCAGCAATGATTTCTGCTTTGAATTCGAAGTGACGGTTTCGTGATTTCAGATACTCTTCCGTTATTTGTTTTACCAAAGGTCCGCTTTTGTCCTGATAAATACCTTTACTGGCACGGTCACTCAAGGTGATAATTAATATTTTCAGGACTCTCGGCCTATATTTAAACCTGGCCCCGGCCGATAGCTTTCCGCCCTTCAGAACTTTTACAAAAATCCCTTCTTTAGGCATAACACAATTCCCTACTTCTCTAAAAATAGCGCAATTGTCGCCATGGCATTTCTTTCCTATCTGTGTGACCATCAGCTCCAGCTCGTCCGAAATAAACCTGTCGAGTGGGGCGGTTTTGTACAGCTCCAAACCTTTCGTGGTGATATTTTCGGCAAACTCGCCGGGAATTATTTTCCTGTTTGCCTGCCTGGCGAACTTGCTGATGCTTTCTTCTGCAAGCATACTCACCTGGCGATGCCAGCTACCCGAATGGGCATCGCCGGGAATACCAATGTCTGTAAGAACAACCATGCTGACCGGCTTTTTAATTGTTCCTTTTTTTTCCGATACATTGACGGAGGTAACTTCAAAGTTTGCCATGTTTCCTTTTACTTTAAATCCGATTTTGTTTTACTGACGAGATGAGTATTTTCCATAACCATGGTTTTATCAACTGCTTTACACATATCGTAAACGTTGAGTAAGCCGACCTGAACCGCTGTCAATGCCTCCATCTCCACACCTGTTTGTCCGATGCTTTTTACCGTAGCGGTAACCAGAACTCCATCTTCTTTTAACGTGGAGGTAACCTCAATTTTCACAATATTAATGGGATGGCACAAGGGTATCAGGTCGCTTGTACGTTTGGCAGCCTGTATTCCGGCTACTTCCGAAACCGTAAGCACATCGCCCTTTTTCATGGCATTTTCTGTAATAAGCTTAACGGTTTCCTTCCGGAGTTTTATAAAACCTTCGGCCTTGGCCACCCTCAGCTGTGTGGGTTTGTTGCCCACATCCACCATGTTGGCTTTTCCCTGTTTGTCCAAATGTGTTAATTCTGACATAATTGTACTTGTTTTTATTGTTATTTCTTTATCCGCCTATTCCATAAAATTTCCCCGATAAACTTTTTGTACCGACTTTGGGTTTATTTTTCAGTGCCAGCTGATAGGCTTTGCTTATCCCTGATTTTTTTGTTTGGAAAGAGAGGTCGTTAAACAAACAAGGGCGAATTTCTCCGTTTGCCGTCAACCGCAGCCGGTTACAGTTTTTGCAATCGCCGCCGTCGCCACCGTCAACTACTGAAAAATCACCTGTTTCGAGGTTCATTTGATGAATAAACCGGATTTGCAGATTATTTTCCCTGCAAAAGAGAGCTACGTCCTGTGCATCTTTCTCGTTTTTATTCTTAAAGACTACGCAGTTAATTTTGACTGGCGTCAGACCGGCCTTCTTCGCTGCATCAATTCCACGAAATACACTGTTGATATCGCCACCGCGTGTAATTTCTGCATATCTCCGGGCCGAAAGCGTATCCAGGCTGACATTCACCCGGCTGAGACCTGCTTCTGCCAAAATCCCGGCATATTTTTCCAATAAAATCCCGTTTGTCGTCATGGCAAGGTCTTCTACCCCGGGAACCTCTGCAATCATTCTGACCAGAGTAACAATCCCTTTTCTTACCAAAGGTTCTCCCCCCGTCAGCCTTATTTTGCTAATGCCGCCACGAACGCCCTCCTCAACAATTTTAATAATTTCCTCAAAAGAGATGATATCATCGTGCGAAATCAGTTGAATGCCTGTAGCCGGCATACAATAGGTACATCGTAGGTTACACCGGTCAGTAACCGAAATACGCAGGTAATTAATTTTCCTGTTATATTGGTCTAACATCTGCTAAGTCTCCTTTTTTCAATGTTGTTACTCCCGGTTCAATGATCATAAATGCCTGTGCATACGACAGGGCATGAATATGAGCGGAACCATGATATTCTACTTGTTTTATTTTACCGTCTTCTGTAATAACAACCGGTATAAAAGCTTTCCGATCTGCCTTTTTCCTGTGGTAATCTTCGTACATCGGCATCTTGTAAACTGGTGCCTGGTAATTTGCCCCAATAATTTTATAAATAAGCGGCTTGATGAGCATCTCAAACTGGACGTAGGATGAGACAGGATTTCCAGGTAAACCCACGAACCATTGCTTCTCACTTATTCCAAAAATGGTCCTTTTGCCCGGTTGGGTTTTCACTCCGTGAAATAAGATCTTTATTCCCATCTCTTTTAAAACCAAAGGGACAAAATCAAAATCGCCCATCGATACAGCTCCGGAAAGAAGGATGATATCGGCTATCTTACATGCTTTGTCCAGTATCCGGCGAGTATCTTCCATGGTGTCTTTTGCTAAGCCGAGATACTCCACTTCCAGACCGAGTTGCTGTGCCTGGGCTATCATCTGATAAGCATTGCTGTTTCTTATTTGAGACGGTTTGGGTTTAAAACCAGGCTCAACCAATTCGTTTCCTGTTGAAATAACCACTATTTTCGGGCTTTTATAAACCAATACATCCGTAGCTCCTACGGAGGCTAGAACAGGAATATGTCGGGGTTGGATGATGGTGCCTTCTTTCAAAACAACATCTCCCTTTTTGACATCTTCGGCAAGTTTGCAAATGTTGGATACGGAATCTTCTCTGAGGTAAATAATTCTGTTATCGGATAACTGGCGGGTATGTTCCACCATAATGACCGTATCGGCACCTTCCGGAACCGGAGCGCCGGTCATAATTTTAGCGCATTCATTTTTCTTTAGCTCCTTTTGGGGGAAGTTGCCGGCTGCTATTTTCTCAACTACCGTCAATTCATTGGCAATATCCTGATGGCGACAGGCATATCCGTCCATAGCCGATTTGTTGAAAGGGGGCATGTTTATGTCCGATTGTATCTCTTCTGCCAATACTTTTCCGACAGAGCTCATAAAGTCCGACTTTTCAACTCCAAGTGTTTTGGCGCTTTGCAGCACTATTTCCAAGGCCTCTTCAAATGGTATCATCTTAAAAGATTATTAGTTTAAATCCGGCAACGAGCAGTACCGTTGCCAGCAAATATTTCAATTTCATGTGTGATAACTTGTTGCTGCTCATAAATCCTCCGGCTGTTCCACCTGCTAACCCGATAATTACCCACAGCAATATATGAGAGTTGGGAGAAAAACTGTTGTTGAAATAAAGGCCGGTTAGCCCTGCTGTTGAATTTAAAAAGATAAACATGGCAGATATTCCTGCGGTTTCTTTTACATTAGCCCAGTGCAGCAACAGCAATATCGGACTTAATATTATACCACCGCCAATGCCAATCATTCCCGAAAAGAAACCGATAACACCACCTATAATACTTGCTACCCAAAACACAGGTATTTTGGTTTTCTTAAAGTCTTCTTTAGGACTAAAAAAGAACCGGGCAACAGCAACCAACAAAAACAGGCCCAATATGGTCTTGTATATTCCCGTATCAATATTTATACGTGCTCCGAGAAAGGCCATGGGGATGGAACCTATAATAAATGGAAACAGGACGTTAAACTTGAAATATCCATTTTTGTAAAATGAATAGAAAGAGATAGCGGAGACGAAAAGGTTTAATGTCAGCGCTGTTGACTTCATGGTGTATTGTTCAAAACCGAAAAGAGCCATTAAGGCGAGGTAGCCACTTGCTCCCCCGTGTCCTACAGAGGCATATAGCGCGGCAATAACAAACAATAACACCAAAAATAAAATGTCCATAATAACAATACTTTTTTCAGTTTCAAATACACGGAAAGAAGTCTATCCTGTTACTATGGGCATCTTCATCCAGCTTTGTAATAAGCTGAGATGCAACGGTATATAAGCTCCTTTCCAATTCATCCCGCCAAAATGCCGGAATCGGGAGGCTCAAACATTTCTATTTAAACCCATTGGCTCTAAAAACCATAGCGCAAGCACCTTAGGTTAGTGAACTCGGACAGTGCAATATTACAAAAGATATTGATATATTACACACCTATTTCAGCAAAAAGCAAATATTAAAAAAACAGGGGGAAAGAAAAGCCCCGCGTTGATACAAAAATCACAGCGGGGCATGGTAAGCAAATTAATCTGAGAATTTAATCTTTTTTCTCCACTTTGGAATTGTTATCTTAGTCATTTTCCACAAGTCCGAGATCGCCATAATCTTCGGTATATCCGTAAAGATTATCCAGCTTGATGCCATAGATTTTTTTCAATTGGTTCCTTTTCAACTTCAGGGTGGGGGAGAGTTCTCCTGTTTCGGTAGACCATTCGCGGCAGGTAACGGCAAACTTTTTGATCTGCCGGTGGCGACCCAGTGTTTTGTTTATACGATCCACCTCTTCCTGGTAGCGTTCCACCACTTTGGGATGGCGAACCAGCTCGGTATTATCTCTAAATTTTACGTTATTCTTAAAGCACCAGCCATGCAAATAGTGGAAGTTAGGGCTAATGATGGCAGCAGCAAACTTTTCACCTTCGCCAACCACAAGTATCTGTTCGATAAGCGGAGACTCTTTGAAAACATTCTCCACAATTTGTGGTGCCACATATTTCCCGGTAGAAAGTTTAAAGATTTCTTTTTTTCGGTCGGTGATCCACAGCGCACTGTTCTCAACTTTCCCTATATCGCCTGTGTGGAAGAAACCTTCTTCATCGATGGCTTCTTTGGTTTTTTCCATGTCTTTGTAGTAGCCGGTCATCAGGCTGGGGCCACGCATAAGAATTTCGCCATCATCGGCTATTTTCACTTCTATATTATCCAGTATTGGGCCAACACTACCGGCTTGCATTGTCGGATATTCGCCGAAGTTTACGGAAATAACGGGTGATGTTTCCGTTAATCCGTACCCCTGAGCCACTTTGATGCCAACAGCGCTGAACAGCCGGGCCAGCCGTGGTTGCAGGGCAGCGCCTCCCGAAATGACAACTTTCAGCTCTCCGCCAAGAGCTTCCTGCCATTTGCTGAAAATCAACTTTCGGGCAATGCTCAGTTTCCGGTTGTACATATTGCTGCGTTTGGAGGGGTCGTCTTCGTACTGTACGCCAAGTTTTACAGCCCAGTCGAAAAGCCAGCGTTTAATACCTTTCAGCTCTTTGCCCTTGAGCATGATTTTGTCGAAAAGTTTTTCCAGCACGCGGGGAACGGTGGCGAAGCCATGTGGATGTACTTCGTTCAGGTTTTCTCCAATGGTGTCAATGCTTTCCACATAATAGACACCCAGTCCTTTGGCCTGAACAAGATAGTTCACCATTCTTTCCAAAACGTGGCACATGGGTAAAAAGCTCAGCCAACGGTCACCGGCTTTCACATCCAGCAGGTTTCGGGTGGCCATAACATTACTCATGAAGTTGAAATGGGTCAGCATGACGCCTTTGGAGCGGCCTGTGGTACCAGAGGTGTAAATAATTGACAATAAGTCGTTTTTGGAGATGCTTTCCTTTATTTTGGGGAGCTCTTTTTCATACTTAGCTTTATTCTTTTTACCAAGTTCTACAATTTCGCCCCAATGCGGAACACCATTGACTTTATCGTAGGTATAAATATTTTTAATTTTTGGCACTTTACGGGCCAGTGGCTTAATTTTTTCGTAATACTCTTTAGAGGATAAAATAGCAAGACTGGCATCGGAGTGCTTTAAAATATACTGATATTCTCCAGGACCTATATTGGGATATACCGGCACGTGTATCACCCCGATTTGCCCCATGCCCATATCGGCAAAGTTCCATTCTGGCCGGTTATTGGAAATGGTCAGGATTTTGTCCCCCTTTTTAAATCCCATTGCCAGCAGGCCATAACTGAAATTATCGACAACTTCTTTGTACTCGTCTGTACTGAAATTTTCCCAACGTCCGTTTCTTTTAATAGACAGGGCTACTTTCTGGTTATGCTCTTTGACGTTTTGGTCAAGAATATCAAAGTTTCTTTCTAGCTTCATAGGTAACTGTATTAGGTGAAATTTTTGAATGATTTCTGTAAAATTTTCTATACGCACATATTAAATCGTTGAAGATAATCTATTTTGCCTTAAAAGTCCATGTAAACTGAAATTCAGAAACCTGGTCGCCTGCCTTATCAATTCCGATAGATGTTATACTAACTACTTGCCCTTCACCTGTTCTCAGTGCTTGTTGCACGGCATGGCTAATGGCCTCCCCATCATTACAGGTGAAAACCACTTTGCTTTGGGCTTTTTTTGTGAACTTAGCCTGCATGTCAAAAACCAACATGGATACAGGCCGGGGTGCTGCTTTAACCTCTGCTATAGCCATAGCTCCCGAAGAAAGTTCTGCAGCCATAGACTGGACGGCAAAATATAGCGACCGGAAAGGATTTTTCGTAAGCCAATTGTAGGGTACGGATACGCTGGCATGTTTTTCATCCAGCTCAATAATCCGCAGGCCGTTCAAAAGACCCATTGGCATGTATCTGATAAAAAATAATTTCAGGCGGAAACCGTTGTTTGCCAGCTTCTTAAAGTCTTTGTTGTTTGCCATATTGTTTCTGGCTATTTTTTAGAAATAAGGGGACAGATCGCCAGACCTGCCCCCAAGGGTTGTTAACTAAAAATTGTATTTGTTAGCTTCAATCAACTGATCAGCTATTTTTCTGCGGGCTTCTTTAACATTCACCGGATTAACTTTGGTAAAACGTTTCATTCCCATGAGCATACCGGCCTGTTCGTCACCTTCGGCGAAGGAGTTAACGGCGTCAATACCGATTTTGTTGATGCGATATGCCGAGTCAAAAACAAACACATCGAGAATGTTTTTGTAGATGGCCAGTTTTTTCTCGTCGTACATATCGGAAAGTTTTTCCACACGCAGTAATGTTGACTCGGCTGCGTATGTGTACATGAGCATATCGGCAATATTCATCATAATTTCCTGCTCGTTTTGGAAAGTAGTGGTGTATTTTTGCAAAGCAGCACCGGCAACCATGAGGATAGCTTTTTTGAAGTTCACAATAAGTTTGTGTTTTGTTTCAAAATAATCCATGGAGGTGCTGCCGAAATCGGGAATGCCCATTAATTCTTTGCCAACAGCTTTGGCAGGCGTAAGCAGATCAATTTCGCCTTTCATACCTCTTTTCACCAATTCGCCAACGGCCACCATTCGGTTAATTTCGTTGGTTCCTTCAAAGATCCGGTTGATTCTGGAGTCGCGGTAAGCACGTTCTACCACCGTTTCAGCAGAGTATCCCATACCACCATAAATCTGAACACCTTCGTCCACCACATAATCCAATGCTTCGGAACCAAAAACTTTTGAAATGGAAGCTTCTATAGCATACTGGCGAATACCTTCGATGGAAGCACGACCTTTGTCCATACCGTCTGCAATCAATGATTCAATAGCATCATCGATGTTCTGGCTGGCACGGTAGGTGAGTGATTCGGTAGCAAAAGTACGGATAACCATCTCCGCCAGTTTGTATTTGATGGCACCAAAATTAGCAATAGCAGTACTAAACTGTTTTCTTTCGTTGGCATACTGTACGCTGGCACTGATGGTGGCTTTGGAAGCCCCGGTAGTGGCAGCAGCAAGTTTGATACGTCCGAGGTTTAGAATATACAAAGCAATTTTAAATCCTGTATTTCGCTCACCAAGCAGGTTTTCTACCGGTATCTCCGCATTGTCGAAGAATATCTGGATAGTGGAAGAACCACGGATACCCATCTTGTCTTCTTCAGCACCGAAAGTAAAGCCGGGTGTATTGCGTTCTACAATAAAAGCACTCAGATTTTTGTCATCATCAATTTTAGCATAAACAATGAAAACATCGGCAATACCGCCATTGGTAATCCACATTTTTCCACCATTCAGGATGTAATGTTTTCCGTCTTTGCTGAGGATGGCTTTTGTCTTGCCACTATTGGGGTCGGAACCTGCATCTGGCTCTGTAAGTGCATAAGCACCAATGTATTCGCCTGAAGCCAACTTAGGTAGATATTTTTGTTTTTGTTCTTCGTTACCAAAATAAAGGATGGGAAGCGTTCCGATACCCGTGTGTGCCGAATAAGCAACGGCAAAACTAAAACCTTTCCCCATTTCTTCCACCGTGAGCATGGAAGTAACAAAGTCCTGGCCAAAGCCTTCATATTCTTCGGGAATGGCTATTCCCAGCAAACCCAGTTCGCCTGCATCTTTCAATAATTTGGTCAGAAGCTCATTGTCGTGGTGCTCTAATTGCTCTACGTTGGGTAAGACCTGCGTTTCTGTAAAATCGCTACAGGTCTGAGCCATCATTTGTTGCTCTTCATTAAACTCTTCGGGAATGAAAATATCGGCAGCTTTTGTTTCCCTGATGAGGAATTCGCCACCTTTTAATACTTTATTGTCTGACATAACTTTATAATTTTGATAGTTGAATAATTCAGTTTAAAAAAATGTACAGTAACACTCAGGTTACTGTACATGAGTTTATTATAACATCTCGTAGATGCCGGCTGCTCCCTGTCCTGTTCCGATACACATGGTTACCATACCATATTTTTTATTACGACGTTTTAGCTCGTTAAGAATTTGAACAGTCAATTTGGCACCGGTACACCCCAGCGGGTGCCCCAGAGAAATAGCACCACCGTTCACATTCAAAATATCAGGATTGATACCTGTTTCTTTCACCACTACCATAGACTGGGTTGCAAAAGCTTCATTCAGTTCAATGAGATCCATATCTTCCAGTTTCATGCCGGCATGTTTCAGCACTTTTGGAATAGCTTTTATCGGGCCAATACCCATTTTATAAGGGTCGACACCTGCTACCTGATAGTCAACCAGGCGGGCGATAGGTGTAAGGTTATGACGTTTCAGTATTTTTTCAGAAACCACCAAGACGAAAGCAGCACCATCAGACATTTGTGAGGAGTTACCTGCAGTAGAAATACCATCAGCAGCAAAAGCAGGCCTTAATCTGGCAAG